>R19__coassemble_9368_pt1 | contig 2589 bp, 2 predicted proteins | sample R19__metabat2_low_PE_020 | metagenome-assembled genome bin R19 | reverse complement strand
CCGCGTTTAGCGGTCGGAGAACCTTGACAAGCCCGAACGGCTGCCGCACACGCGCGAAGCGCACGACCTGTAAATCGCCCACGCAAATACACCGACAAATTCCGGTTTGTCAAGCTGTCCGCTCATCGCCCCAGAAGAAGAGGGCGACGGTGCCGGGGCCGGTGTGGGCGCCGATCGTCGTGCCGATGTTGTAGACCTCGACCTTCCCGTTCATTTTCCGGAAGGTCTTTTCCACCAGATCCGCGACGGCTTTCGCGTCTTCCTCACAGGCCGACATCGAAATGTAGACTTTCCCGCGGTAATCCTCTCCGCCTTCCGCGTGCAGTTTCATCTGCTCCACGATCCGGTTGACCACAGCCTTCTTGCCGCGGAGTTTCTCCCGGGGAATCAGACTTCCCCGGTCATCCATGTTGAGCAGCGGGCAGATCTTCAGGACCGTGCCGAACCAGCCGGAGGCTTTGGAAATACGGCCGCCGCGGATATAGAACGTCAGGTCCGTCGAGAAGAACCAATGGTGCAGGCGCAGTTTGTTGTCCTCGGCCCAGACCGCAAGTTCGTCGATGCTCATGCCTTCGTCCCGCTTGTCCGCCAGCGTGTCCATCAGCAGTCCGTAACCGCTGGACGCGCCGAGGGAGTCGATGATAAAGATCTTCCGCTCCGGGAACTGCTCCAGCAGGAAATCTCTTGCGGTGCAGGCGGAATTGTAAACACCGGAGATCCCGGAGGAAAGCGTGACATGCAGGATGTCCTTTCCCGCTTCGAGGAAGGGCGTGAAATACTCAATGAATTCTTCCACGTTGACCTGCGAGGTGCGGGTCATGGCGCCGTCCGCCATGGCCCGGTAAAAGTCCGCGGCATCCATGGTCTCATAAAGGTCATCACTGTGCTCGGCATCATCGAGGTAATAATGGAAACAGACATAGTGGATGTCTCTCTTCTGAAAATGTTCTTTGGTCAGGTCTGCTGTTGAACAGCAGCTGAGGATATAATCTGCCATAATCGGCCCTCCTGAAAAATACTTCCCGGTCTCCCGGGCCGCATTAATTGTACGAAAAGTCGTTTGCACAAAACACACCCGCGCGGGCGATTGGACTCTCCTTATTATAGAAAAAGCGACTCTCCCGTCGGGAGAGTCGCTTTTTTGGCATCATTATACCTTATGTTTGGAAAAATACAGTTTAAAAATAAAGAACAGTAAGATCTCCACCGGAATCATGAGCAGAAAGAGCATCCACCAGTTGTACTGCAGGAAAGACAGATAAATGGCGGTCAGGATACTCAGAATAAACAGGGAGATAAAGATATATTGGTTTCGGCCTTTGTATCGGCTCCAGAGGGCCGTGAAGATGATCTCCAGCAGGAAACTCACCGGAAGGAACCAGATAAAAATCAGCCAGTAAACCTTCCGGGTCACGATCCAGCACAGGACCACGATGACAGCGGCCAGCAGCCAGACACCCGCCTGGACGATGAGCCGGATGTTCCGGTGCTTCTGATATTCGTCCGGCACGAGCCGGTTACTGTCCCGCTCCGTTTCCGGAGCGTCATGGTCTTCCTGCAGCAGGTAGTCCACAGACACGCCGAACACATCGCCGATCTGCTTCAACATACCGGCGTCCGGCATGGACTCGCCCCGCTCCCACTTGGAGACGGTCTTGTCCGAATAGTTGAGCCGTTCCCCCAGCTCGACCTGCGTCAACCCGGCGGACTGACGAAGGTCCGCAAGGTTCTTCGCAAATATTTCTTTGATGTCGTTCATAAATACTCTCTTAAAACTTTCTGCCCCGGGTTTTAGCCGAGCAGGCCCTCAATGCGCCTCATGGCTTCCACGGTGTTCTCATAGGAGGAGAAGCTTGTGAAGCGGAAATAACCTTTGCCGCAGTCGCCAAAGCCTTCACCGGGTGTTCCGACGACCTGCGCGTTCTCCAGCAGGTAGTCGAAGAATTCCCAGGAGCCCATGCCGTTCGGGCATTTGATCCAGACGTACGGCGAGTTCTTGCCGCCGGTATAGAAAATGCCAAGTCGGTCAAAGGTCTCCATGATGACTTTCGCGTTGTTGCGGTAGTAATTGATGTTCTCGTCGATCTCCTTCAGACCCTCTTCCGAGAAGACCGCGGCAATGGCGCACTGGACCGGCCAGGAGACGCCGTTGTACTTCGTGGAAAGGCGGCGGTACCACAGTTTGTAGATGTTGTGGCCGTCCCGTTCGAGTTCCTTCGGGATGACGGTGTAACCGCCGCGGGTGCCGGTGAAGCCGGCCGTCTTGGACATGGAGCAGAGCTCGATGCCGCAGGTGCGCGCCCCTTCGATCTGGAAGATGCTGCGGACGCTGTCGTCCACGACAAAGTGCTCATACGCGGCGTCATAGATGATGACAGCGTCGTTGGCGTTGGCGTAGTCCACCCACACCTTCAGCTGTTCTTTGCTGTAAGCGGCGCCCGTCGGGTTGTTCGGCGAGCAGAGGTAAATGAGGTCCGCGTGCACGCTCTCGTCGGGCATGGCGCAGAAACCGTTCTCTTCGGTGGCCGGGGCATAGACGATCTTGCGGCCCGCCATAATGTTGGAGTCCACATAGACCGGGTACACCGG
>R19__coassemble_8053_pt1 | contig 2845 bp, 1 predicted proteins | sample R19__metabat2_low_PE_020 | metagenome-assembled genome bin R19 | reverse complement strand
CAAAAGAAATTTCAAGGGTTCTTTTCGTTCATTGATGTTTAATTTTCAAGGTACAAAATACCGCACCCCATAGGAGTGCCTATACATAATAACAAAACGTATTTTAAAAAGTCAATGGAAATTTTTCCGAAAAACCGGGTTCTCCAGATTGCCCAAAAAGCCGCGAAATCGAAGCGGATAATTGGATATTGTGTTTCCCCAGTCTCACGGACCTTCCCGACCCCAAAATATACGTTTGTGAAAAATGCCAGCCCTTATATAAAAATAAATATTTGTACCAATATAAAAAGACTGCAAAGCCAAAAAGCTTTGTAGTCTTTTGTCTTGGTGCCGGTGGCGGGGGTCGAACCCGCACGGTGTCACCACCAATGGATTTTGAGTCCACCTCGTCTGCCAATTCCAACACACCGGCATAAAAGTCGCAGCCAGCCGAAACTGACTGCGACACACATTATAAATGATTCTTCAAACCACTGCAAGCGTCAGATACTGATAATACCAAACGCGCTCAGGACCGAGCTGATGAGGATGGCGACCAGAGAAACGGGCGCTAGGTACTTGATGCTGAAGCGGTAGATCGCCTTTCTCTTGAAGGCGGAGTCGCGGCCGATCTCCTCTTCCATTTTGTCGAAGCCGATGACACGCCAGACAAGGAGGCAGATCGCCAGAGCGGCAATCGGCATCATGACGGAGTTGGACAGGAAGTCGAGGAAGTCGAGGACCTGCATGCCGATGATGGTGAAGTCGCCCCAGACACCGTAGCCGAGAGACGCGGCCGAACCGAGGATCAGCGAGAACACGCCGAAGATGAGTGTGGCCTTCACACGGCTCCAGCCGAGCTCGTTGGTCAGGGTGCCGACACAGGTCTCACACAGGGAGATGGCGCTCGTCAGGGCAGCCAGGAACACCAGCACGAAGAACACGATGCCGGCGCCGGTACCGAAGCCCATTTCCGCGAAGACCTTCGGAATGGTGATGAACATGAGGGACGGACCCGCGGAAAGAGTCTCCGGGTCTCCCCCGTTGAACGCGAAGACCGCCGGGATGATCATGAGACCGGCCAGGATGGCGATCAGCGTATCGAAGATCTCGATCTTGGTCGTGGAGTCTTCGAGGTCCTGATGCTTGTCGACATAGGAACCGTAGGTGATCATGATACCCATGGCAAGCGACAGCGAATAGAACATCTGACCCATAGCTGCGACGACTGTCATGATCGAGAAGTTATGGATGTTCGGGATGAACAGGTACTTGATACCTTCAACAGCACCCGGACGCGTGCAGGAATAGATGGAAACGATGACCGCAAGGAAAATAAGGACGGGCATCATGACCTTGGACACGCGCTCGACACCGTTCTGGACGCCGCCTAAGATGACGACCAGCACCAGAAGGATGAAGATGACAAAATACAGTTCGGGCTGTGTATTCGAAGTGATGTACCCTCCGAAATAGCCGTCTGTTGCCATGGCCTGCGTCTCCCCGGTCACATAACCGACGAGGTATTTCAGGACCCAGCCGCCGATGACGGCATAGTACGGGCAGATGATGAACGGGACCAGGGCGTTGATCCAGCCGCCGGCCGCCGACAGTTTCGAATTCTTGAAATACTTGAACGCGCCAATGGGGCTCTTGCCGGACATACGGCCGATGGCCGTTTCGGACATGATGAGGGCATAACCAAAGGTCAGGACCAGGAACAGGTAGACCAGCAGGAAGATACCGCCGCCGTATTTGGCGCACAGGTACGGGAACCGCCAGATGTTACCGAGACCGACCGCGGAAGCAGCCGCTGCGAGGACATAGCCCATCTTTCCGGACCAACCGGAATTGTTGGACGATGAACCGCCGGGTTTCTTCGCCATAAAATCTCTCCTTACCAATTAATCACACAAATAGAACAGACTCCAGAACGGAGCCTGTTCTAATAGTTTAAAGGTTTTTGTAAACTTTCGCAATATCTTTTTAATACTGGGAATAATCTTCGAGGAATTCAGCCAGCCGGTCGACCGCTTTTCCGAGGGTCCGGCGGTCCGGAAGGAACACGATGCGGAAATGGTCCGGTTCGTCCCAGTTCATCGCCGTCCCCTGCAGGAGCAGGACCCGCTGCTGTTTCAGAAGGTCCAGAGCGAACTGCTCATCGTCCTTGATGTGGATCTGTTTCAAGTCGATCTTCGGGAAAATATAGAACGCCGCTTCGGGTTTGACCGCGGACAGTCCCGGGATCTCGTTGATGCGCTCATAGATGTAGTTGCGCTGTTCATAGATGCGGCCGCCGGGCAGCAGCAGCTCATCAACGCTCTGATAGCCGCCGAGGGCCGTCTGGATGACTTCCTGTCCCGGCACATTGGAACAAAGCCGCATGTTGGAGAGCAGGTTCAGGCCTTCGATAAAGCCCTGGGCGTGCTTCTTCTTCCCTGACAGGACCATCCAGCCGACGCGGAACCCCGCGATGCGGTGGGACTTCGACAGGCCGTTGAAGGTCACGACCATGCGGTCCGGCATGAGGGACGCGATGGAGATGTGCTGCTTGCCGTCCATGACAAGGCGGTCGTAGATCTCATCGGAGAAGACCATGAGGTCAAATTCCCTAGCGATGTCCGCGATTTCTTCCAGTACTTCCTTCGGATACAGAGCGCCCGTCGGGTTGTTCGGGTTGATGAGGACGATGCCCGTCGTGTTCGGGGTGATCTTCGCACGGATGTCGGCCGTGTCCGGGTACCAGTTCTGCTGTTCATCGCAACGGTAATGGACAGGGACGCCGCCGGCCAGTTTGATAGAGGCGGTCCAGAGCGGATAGTCCGGCATCGGCAGGAGGACTTCATCGCCGTTGTTGATAAAGGCC
>R19__coassemble_4334_pt1 | contig 4245 bp, 4 predicted proteins | sample R19__metabat2_low_PE_020 | metagenome-assembled genome bin R19 | reverse complement strand
AGGAAGCTCCGAAAGCCGAAGAAGCTCCGAAAGCCGAGGAAGCTCCGAAAGCCGAAGAAGCTCCGAAAGCCGAGGAAGCTCCGAAAGCCGAGGAAGCTCCGAAAGCAGAAGAAACCCCTGTTGCAGAAGAAACCGGAAAGGAGGACGCTGAAGCATGAAACTGGTTGCCATTATGCTGACGACGATCTTCACGCAGAACTTCGTCCTCTCGAAATTCCTTGGTATCTGCCCGTTCCTGGGTGTTTCCAAAAAGAAAGACACAGCGATCGGCATGAGCGCGGCTGTTATTTTCGTCATGCTCCTTGCCACCATCGTCTGTTATCCGCTCAACGTCATCCTGGTCAAAAACGGCTTTGGCTATCTGCAGACCCTCGTCTTCATCCTGGTCATCGCCGCCCTCGTCCAGTTTGTTGAGATCACCATGAAGAAATACATGAAGCCGCTCTACAGCTCGCTCGGTATCTTCCTTCCCCTGATCACGACGAACTGCGCCGTTCTTGGTCTTGTTACCCTGAACGTTCAGGAAGGCTATAATTTCATCGAATCCATCTTCAATGCTCTGGGCGCCGGCCTCGGTTTCATGCTCGCCATGATCATGTTCTCCGGCATCCGCGAGAGAATGGAAGGCAACGACATCCCGAAGTTCTGGAATGGACTTCCGATCACACTTGTTGCCGCAGCGCTCATCACCTGCACCTTCCTCGGTTTCACCGGTGTCATTGAAAACATGTTCGGTGCATAAGAAAGGAAAGGTGAAAGCATGAATCCGATTGTTCTTGCGGTCCTCATCGTCGCCCTCCTTGGCCTTGTGCTCGGACTGCTGCTTGCCATCGCTTCCATCGTCATGGCCGTTCCGGTCGACGAAAAAGCCGTGGCCATTGAAGAAGTTCTCGCGGGCGCCAACTGCGGTGCCTGCGGATATTCCGGCTGCGCCGGATACGCTGCCGCCCTTTCCTCGGGCGAATGCGAAGACACAACGCTCTGCTCCCCCGGCGGCGCTGCCTGCGCCAAAGCCGTCGCGTCCATCCTGGGCGTGGAAGCGGGCGATGCTCTCCCCATGACGGCGGTCGTCCTGTGCCACGGCACAGAGGCCAACGCCGGCAATATCATGGAGTATTACGGAGACCTCAGCTGTAAGACGGCGTCGCAGCTTTTCGGCGGCGGCAAAGCCTGTACCTACGGCTGTCTCGGTCTGGGCGACTGCGAAGCGGTCTGCCCCTTCGATGCCATCCACGTCGGCGAATCCGGTATTGCCGAAGTCGACTCCGAAAAATGCCGCGCCTGTAAACTCTGCATCAGCGCGTGCCCGAAAGGCATCATCGAACTTGCGCCACTGTACCATCAGCAGGCCGTGGTCTACTGCCAGAACCACGACAAGGGCGGCGACACCCGCAAAGCCTGCAAGGTCGGCTGCATCGGCTGCATGAAATGCCAGAAGACCTGCCAGCACGACGCCATCAAAGTCACCAACTTCAAGGCGTCCGTGGACTACAGCAAATGTGTCGGCTGCGGCGACTGCATCGCCGGCTGCCCGACCAAGTGCCTGGAACTCGAGACCTACGGCAAGATCGTGGTCGTCGACCCGGTCGTCACACAGGTCCAGCCCGTCGAAAAAGAGGCATAAAGCTCATTCATTCAACACTCCAAAAGAAACCGGCTGTTCGCAGCCGGTTTCTTTGTTTGTTATAATTTTTAACAATCTTTCGGAGCGATTTCGGGAAAGTTCGGAAAAACTTTGTGAATTTTCTGACATTTTGTTGACTTTCCGAGGTCCGCTGCACTATAATTGTGCATGCTGCTTTTCGGGCAGTTCTCTGATAATCATAACCTATTAGGAGGAAATACAAATGGCACGAGTTTTCAATTTTTCCGCCGGTCCTTCCATGCTTCCGGAATCGGTCCTGAACAAGGCCGCCGATGAGCTCCTCGACTACGAGGGCACCGGCGAATCGGTCATGGAGATGTCCCACCGGAGCAAAGAGTTCCAGGCGATCTGTGACAAGGCGGAAGCGGACCTTCGCACGCTGATGGACATCCCGGACAACTACAAAGTCCTGTTCCTGCAGGGCGGCGCCTCCACGCAGTTCGCGGCGATCCCGCTGAACTTCATGAACGGCAGCGGCAAAGCCGACTACATCGTTTCCGGTGTCTGGTCCAAAAAAGCGGCCGCGGAAGCCTCCCGCTACGGTGACGTCAAGATCGTCGCCTCCAGTGCCGATCAGAATTTCTCCTGTGTCCCCGAAGCGGACCCCGCGGAGTTCCGTCCGGACGCCGACTACTTCTACATCTGCATGAACGAGACCGTCCACGGCAACCTGATGCGCAACCTCCCCGAAACCGGTGACGTCCCGCTCATCGCCGACATCTCTTCCTGCTTCCTGTCCGAGCCGATCGACGTTTCCCGTTTCGGCATGCTGTACGGCGGCGCGCAGAAAAATGTCGCTCCCGCCGGTCTGACCATCTGCATCATCCGGGAAGACCTCCTCGGCAACGCGAGAGATTACACGCCCACCATGCTCAATTACGAGACGATGGCCGGTTCCGGTTCCATGTACAACACACCGCCCTGCTGGTGCATCTATATGGCCGGCATGGTCTTTGAGTGGCTCCTCAAAATGGGAGGTCTGACCGAGATGAAACGCCGCAACGAGGCCAAGGCAAAGATCCTGTATGATTATCTCGATCAGAGCAAACTGTTCCGCGGCACCGTCGTCGCAAAGGACCGTTCCCTTATGAACGTCCCCTTTGTCACCGACTCCGATGAACTCAACGCGGAATTCATCAAAGGCTGTACGGAAAACGGTCTCATCAACATCAAAGGCCACCGTTCCGTCGGCGGCATGCGCGCATCGATCTACAATGCCATGCCCATCGAAGGCGTCGAAGCCCTCGTCGCTTATATGAAAGAATTTGAAGACGCCCATACCGTCTGAGCAAAGGAGAACGTTTCCCCATGTATGATATCCTGACCCTCAACAACATTTCCGCCGCCGGGCTCGCCGAGCTCGACCCGGAAAAATACAGCGTCGGTGCCGACAAAGAGGCTCCGGACGCCATCCTGGTCCGCAGCGCCAAAATGCACGACATGGAATTCGCGCCGAACACCCTTGCCATTGCCCGCGCCGGCGCCGGCACCAACAACGTTCCGGTCGATCGCTGCGCCGAAGAAGGCATCGTCGTTTTCAATACCCCCGGTGCCAACGCCAATGCCGTCAAGGAGCTGGTACTCTGCTCCCTGTTCCTGACGTCCCGGAAGATCATCCCCGGCATCGACTTCGCCAATTCTCTCAAAGGAAAAGGCGATGAAGTCGGCAAGCTCGTCGAAAAAGGCAAATCCGCCTTTGCCGGCCCGGAACTGCTCGGAAAGACCCTCGGCGTCATCGGACTCGGAGCCATCGGCGTCCGCGTCGCCAATGCCGCCCGCAACCTCGGCATGAAGGTCTACGGCTATGACCCGTACCTTTCCGTCGACGCTGCCTGGAACCTCTCCAGCCATATCATCCATGCCAAGTCCGTGGATGAGATCTTTGAAAACAGCGACTATATCACGGTGCACGTCCCGCTGACCGACGACACCAAAGACACCATCAGCAAAGAGTCTTTCGCCAAAATGAAGGACGGTGTCCGTATCGTCAACTTCTCCCGCGGAGGACTGGTCAATACCGCCGATATGCTCGAAGCCCTTGAGAGCGGCAAGGTCGCGGCTTACGCCACCGACTTCGCGGAAGACGCCCTGCTCGGCGTCCCGGGCGTTATCGCCATGCCCCACCTCGGCGCATCGACCCCCGAGTCGGAAGACAACTGTGCCCGTATGGCAGCCTATGAACTTGTGGAATATCTGGAGAACGGCAACATCCGCAATTCCGTCAACATGCCGAATGCCGACATGGCCCGGACCTGCAAGAACCGTCTCTGTGTCATCCACAAGAACGTCCCGAACGTCCTCAGCGGCATTACCGGCCAGTTCGTCGACTCCAACATCAACGATTTCATGAACCGTTCCAAAGGCGAGATCGCCTATACGATCCTGGAAGTCGACGGCGACATCACGGATGAGGCCGTTACTACCATCGAACAGATCCCCGGTGTCATCCGAGTCCGCGCCATTCGCGGCTAAATCTGTTTTAAGACAAAAAGAAGCAGCCCTTTGGAATGGACCGAACCATTTTATTCGGACTGCACAAAAAAGCCCCCCCTGCAGGGCAATAACTAAGCTGCAAACTGGCACCGCAACTCCAGCGGTGT
>R19__coassemble_3136_pt1 | contig 5300 bp, 4 predicted proteins | sample R19__metabat2_low_PE_020 | metagenome-assembled genome bin R19 | reverse complement strand
CCCTTTGGCCTGTTGTCAACCACACGCGGCGGGCGGAAGGGCGTGTCAAGGTCGGCGGGCAGGAGAAGTGATCACTACAAAAGGTCCGCTGCGAAGCAGTCGGAGAACCTTGACAAGCCCGATCGGCTGCCGCACACGCGCCATCGGCGCACGACCGGTCAATCGCCACAGCCCAACCCCTACAAATTCAAATTTGCTTTTCGGATATAGAAAAAATATAATAGCGTTGAAATACTTCCATGAGGAGTGCAATCATGGCACAGAAAAGAACCAACAAACGACAGTACTCCAAAAGCTACCAGGCGCGGCGGCGCCGGGGCATCACCATTGCGGTGGGCGTCGGCCTCCTGCTGGCGCTGCTCATCATCCTCTTCTCCAACCTTGGCTCCTGCGGAGACAAGAAAGATAAGGGCGATTCGTCCGCGAAGGACACCGCCGTCGTACAGGAAGACAGCGGCAAGGTCACCGGCAAGCCCGCGACGGCCACGCTCCTTTCCACCGGGGACTACCTGATCCACAAGGAGATCTTCACGAACGTCCAGCGCTCCGACGGCACCTGGGACTTCGACAGCATCTTCTCGAACGTGAAAGATGAAGTCACCGCCGCGGACTACGCGGTCCTGAACTTCGAGTTCGCCATCACAGACACGACGAACTACAACTTCTACCCCCACTTCCGCCTGCCGGCCGCCACGGCCGACGCCGTGAAGAACGCGGGCTTCGACTTCTGTGTCACGGCGAACAACCACTCCGGAGACGACCGGGAGGACGGCATTTACCGCACGGTCAAGACCCTGCGCGAGAAAGGCCTGAAGACAACCGGCACCAAGGAGACCCCGGATGAGAAGAACTACGCTGTGGTGGACGTCAACGGCATCAAACTGGGCATCGTCAACTACACCTTCGGTACCATCGATGACCAGGGTCTGAAAGCCCTCAACGGCAACTACGCGCTGGACGCCACCGCTTCCCAGTGCATCAACGTCTTCCAGAACGAAAAGCTGGACCTTCTGTACAGCGAACTCGAAGACATCAAGAAGAACATGGACAAGGACGGCGCGGAGGCGTACATCGCCTACATGCACTGGGGCAATGAGTTCCAGCTGACCCAGACCACGACGCAGGAGGAGATCGCCCAGAAGCTCGCCGACCTCGGCTTTGACGCCATCATCGGCGGACACCCGCACGTCATCCAGCCCGCGGCGGTCCTGACCGGCGCGGACGGCAACAAGACCTTCTGCATCTACTCCACCGGCAACCTTGTTTCCAACCAGCGCCGTGAGTACATGAGCGCCAGTCCCAACGGCTACACGGAAGACGCCATCTTCGTCTACACCACCTTCGAGCGCGACGACGCCGGCAACGTGACCCTGACCAAGGTCGACTACACCCCGCTCTGGATGAACAAGTACAGCGCGAACGGCCGCCAGAACTACCGCCTCGAAGTCTGCAAGGGCGATTCACTCACCGCCTCCCAGCAGTCTTCGAAGAACCGCACCGACGGCCTCGTCGCCGAAGGCTTCAACGCCTGGGGCGCATAAATGCAAGCACTAAGAAAGCCACCCTGCAAAGGGTGGCTTTCTATTTTTCCTTTTATTCTGCCAGCCATGCGGCCAGGTCGTGGACCTTTGCAACATACTCTTCGTTGTTTGCCACATCGCCCCTGCCGGGGATCTGCGGGAACAGAATCGTTTTCTTTTCCGTTACGCCCATCTGCGAGAAGCCGTCCAGCGTCCACTCCGCGTAACGCGTCGTGACGTCCAGAGGGCTGCCCCAGAACGAACAGACCAGCGCGCCCTTCTTTCCGGGCTTGGAGGTATTGCTCATCAGCGGAGCGTCATATTTGAAGAACGGGTACCACCGTTCAATAAACAGTTTCGCCTGCGAACTGATCTGATGATTGTAGATCGGAGTTGCCATAACGATGGCGTCACACTGGTCGATGACCGGAAGCAGTGCTTCAATATCATCTTTCTGCACGCACATCTGCGTATCTTTTCCCTGGCAGGCGCCGCACGCGAGACAGGGGTTGCATTTCTTTTCACGCATGTTGAAGACCGTCACTTCGCAGTCTTTCAGGTCCTCCGCGAGCATCTGCGTAATGACGTCCGAATTGCCGCCCTTACGGGGACTGGCGTTCACCAAAAGTACTTTTTTCATAAGGTCTCTCCCTTTCATAATATGCTTCATTTCGTTGCGTTTTTCCGGTTCCCGCTCAGTGTTCCGGGATGGCGTTGGTCGGGACCGCGGCAAGTTTCGCGATGTCCTTCCCTGCCCGGTCCCCATGGATCTCGATCTTGCCGAGCGCCTCTGTCAGCTTCCGGTATTCCTCCGCCGACAGTTCCACGGAAGCCGCGCCGAGGTTTTCGTCGATGCGCGTCTCTTTCCGCATGCCCGGAATGGGAACGATCGTATCGCCGGACGCCAGGATCCAGGCAAGGGCGATTTGTCCGCTCGTGCACCCCTTCTCTGCCGCGACCTGCGCGATCAGGTCGAGCAGTGGCTGGTTCGCCTTCATATTCTCCGCGCTGAACCGGGTGATCTTCGTACGAAGGTCCGTCTCCGCAAAGGTCGAGGACGCGGTGTACTTGCCGGACAGGAAGCCGTTGCCCATCGGGGCGAACGCCTCAAAGCCGATGCCGTGCTCCGCGCAGTACGGGAGTACATCGCCCTCCCATTTCCGTTCCATCATGGAGAATTCGCTCTGGACCACAGTGACCGGGGTCACAGCGTCCGCGCGCTTCAGCTGTTCGAGGCTCGGAGAGGAAAGTCCCCAGCCGCGGATCTTGCCTTCGCGGATCAGTTTGCCCATCGTTTCCGCCACGTCTTCAATGGAGGCGTCGTCAATGACATGCTCCAGGTAAAGGTCAATATAGTCCGTGCCAAGCCGTTTCAAAGACCCTTCCAGGTCTCTCCGAATGCCCGCCTCGGACAGCTTCCCTTCCGGGAACTCCTGCCCTCCCAGAGGCTGCGGCCAGAACTTGTCGGAAATAATAATCCGGTCCCGCGGGAGCTCACGGATCGCCTTGCCGACAAACTCCTCATTCTTGAACGTCGAGTACATCTCCGCCGTATCGAAGAGGAAGCAACCTTTGTCGAACGCGTAGTGCACCAGGCGAATGCCTTCAGCCTCTTCCGGCCCCTCGCCGTACGCGTGGGTAAAGCCCATGCAGCCGAGGCCAACGGCCGACACTTCAATGTCTTTAAACAGTCTTGTTTTCATAATTTACCACCATCCAAATAAACTGCGATCCAGGTCCAGATCCGCGATTTGTTCCATTTCATCGTCTGTCAGAGCAAAATCGAAGATGTCCCGGTTTTCCTTCATCCGTTCGATGTGTGTGCTCTTCGGAATGATCACAATGTCCTGCTGATAGAGGAACCGGAGCCCCACCTGCGCGTTGCTCTTACCGTAGCACTCCCCGATTTCCCGGAGGACCGGGTTTCGGAAAAAGCCATTCTGCCCGCAGGCAAGCGGCGACCAGGATTCGTGTACCGTCCCGGTCTCTTTCAGGAGTTCCCGCATGCCTTTCTGCTGACGGAAAACATGGGTCTCGATTTGATTGACCGCAGGAGTGACCTCCGCGGTTTCCAGGAGGTCCCGGAAGTTTCTTTCCAGGAAGTTAGCGACACCGATCGCCCGCAGTTTACCGTCCCGGTACGCGTCCTCCATGGCGCGATAGATCTCATGAAAGTCTCCCGTCGGCTCATGGATAAGAAGCAGATCGATGTAGTCTGTTCCAAGCGCCTGCAGGGAACTGTCGATGGAGCGGACCGTGTCCGCATAACCCCGGCCGCCCCAGAGTTTTGTGGTCAGAAAGATCTCATCGCGGGGAATGCCCGACTTGCGGATCGCCTTCCCGACCGCCTTTTCATTGCCGTAGCACTGTGCGGTGTCGATCGACCGATACCCCACAGAAAGCGCGTCGCTGACGCACCGTTCGGTAATGATAGAAGGGATCTGGTAGACCCCGTACCCCAGGCGGGGCATCTCCACGCCGTTATTCAATCGGATCATATGATTCTCTCCCCTCAATTACAGAATTCTTTTTCCACCGGCCGCTGAGGTAGAGCGACCAGGTGATGAGGAAGCCCAGGCCAAAACCGAAGATGCCGTTCCACCAGATGATGGTATACCCCAGGAAGTCGCTGTACCGGAACAGGTAAGTCACGAGCGTGCGCATGCCGAGCGCCCCGCAGGCCACGATCATGGGGAACGTGCTGTGGCCGGCGCCCTGGAAAACGCCGAACAGCGGAATGTAGGCTGCCAAGACCATATTGATGAGCGCCACCGCATGCAGATGCGCCAGGCAGTAGGCCGCCGCCTGGTCACTGATACCGAAGAGGGCGATCAGGTCCTCCGAGAACACCCAGACAAGGACGGAAATGACAGCCGTCATGGCAAGCGAGATGCCGATTGTCTGCCGGACGCCGAGCTTCACCCGGTCGATCTTCCGCGCGCCGACATTCTGGCCCGTGTAGGTGGCCAGCGTCGTCTGGAACGCGTTGCACGGAAGGTTCAGGTACATCTCGATTCGGGAGCCGACCGTAAAGGATGCGGTCATGGCCTGTCCGAACCCGTTGACCGCCCGCTGGATGAAGGTCAGGCCAAAGGAAACGACGATCATCTGCAGTGAGATCGGGAACCCGACTTTCACGGTCTGACGGATCAAGCCGCTGTCCCAGCGGTACTCGTCCATCCGGAACCGAAAGACCGGGTAATGCTTTCGCATGTAATAGTAGGCGGCGATGAACGAAGCCAGCTGCGAGAGGTCCGTGGCAACGGCAGCGCCGGCCACGCCCCAGTGGAACCCGGCAACGAACAGGATGTCCAGCACAATGTTCAGGACCGAGGAGATCAGCAGGAAATACAGCGTTGCCGCGCTGTCGCCGACAGCCCGTAAAATCGAGGAAAAACTGTTGTACCCAAACTGGAAGATGAGTCCCACGGCATAGAGCCGGAAATACACGACCGTCAGGTCCAGAAAACCTTCCGGCACATTGACAAGATAAAGAAATGCAGGTCTTGCGACCACAATGCCGGCCAGGGCGGACAGCACGCCGAGGATCATCAGGAACAGGATGCCGGTCGAGGCATTCGCACGAACCTGCTGTTCGTTCCCCGCTCCGAAATGCTGTGCCACAACAACGCCGTTTCCCGCGGAGAAGCCGATCGCCAGCGCAAGGAACAGGAATGTGAAGCTACCGGTCGTGCCGACGGCGGAAAGCGCAGCTTCCCCGGCGTACCGGCCGACGATGATTGCGTCGACCGTGTTGTATAACTGCTGGAGCAGAGAGCC
>R19__coassemble_2847_pt1 | contig 5658 bp, 4 predicted proteins | sample R19__metabat2_low_PE_020 | metagenome-assembled genome bin R19 | reverse complement strand
CAAACGGTCCGCCGCGTTTAGCGGGCGGAGAACCTTGACAAGCCCGAACGCCTGCCGCACACGCGCAAAGCGCCCAACCAATAAATCGCCCACACAAACCCATCGACAAATTCCAGTTTATGTACAAAAAAAGCTCCTGCGAAAGCAGGAGCTTTTTTCTTTGCGTATTACCGGCCGCCGCCTCCGATGCCGCCTCCGGAGAAGCCGCCGCCACCGCCGAAGGAGGAGAAGCCTCCCCCGCCGGACGAAGACATCTGGATCTCCTGGGCAGAACGCCCGGCCATATAACTGTTGTAGGCCGTATTGGAGAAGCGGTTCATCATGTGGATCATCCAGAGGGTGTCATACGTGCTCCAGGTGGAGCCGTAATAACCGTACGCCTGCGGGTTGCTGAAGAAGTCCGGCACCAGTTCCTCGAACTGCTTCGCCACTTCATCGGCAATGCCGAAGAGCGCAGCGTAGGTCAGGTAGTCGCCCCAGAGACCGACGTCCCGCGCCTCGCGCTCATTGATGATCGTAAAGTCTTTCAGGAATTTGCGGAAGCCGAGAACGTCCAGGAAGGACTTTTTCCCGTCCTCGCTGAGGGTCGTTTTGTGCGATGTGAAGAGCAGACGTTTTTCCGCCGTATCAATGACATGTCCTTCCGTCCGGGCACGTTTCGTGCCCGCGTCCAGGACGTCTTCAAAGAAGTTTTCGAGCAGCTCGTAGTGCTCCCGGCCAAACTCCTGCAGTTCGTTTTCCTGCAGGATGTTGTCGTCGCCCGCCGCGCGGTGCAGCAGACGCCACAGGGACTCTTCGACCGCGTCCATTTCTTTCGCGGAGCTCTCCTCCGCCTCTTTCGAGAACACGATGGTCGGGACCATCTTATCGGAAAGCAGACCGAACAGACGCTTCTGCGGCTCTTCATCGACCCGCGCCCAGCCGTTCTTCATCCATTTCAGAAGGTAGGCCTCGATTATGGAGCCCTTTCCGGGCAGTTCATTCAGGGTGTCGAGGGCCATATAGGATTCCGGCAGGCTGCCGCCAAAGGGCAGGTCCCGGCTGTAGAGAACATCCTTTTTCTCCTGGCGGGTAATGTTGGACGTTACCCGTTTCAGGGAGCTGCCGGTCGATTTCCCGCCGCCGCGCAGCGCGCGCCAGATGAAATACCCGAACAGGAAGAACCCGGACACGAAAATCAGCATCCCGAGAAGGGTGCTGGCAACGCCGCCCCCTTCCTCAAAGAAGCCGAGGGTGTCATCATCGGAATAGGTGTTGTAGAAGGCCGAGCCTTCACTCGTGGACGAATCGCCCCCGGACGTACCGTCATCATAGGCGCTGATGTCGTAGTCCGAACCGTAGAACGCCGTTTCCACGACATTGCGGAACGTCTGATCGTTTTCGACACTCGGGGTAAACAGGCCTTCCTCAAAACGGCACATGACATTGCAGTATTCGATGCTGCCGCCCTCGTCCGACTCCACGATGACCTTGCCGTCCGACAGACGGGTCGTGCCCATGAGGCCAAAGGCCCAGAACTTCGTGTTGTCCGACGTCAGCGGTTCCACGTCCTGTGTGTCAACGGTCATGGACACATGGTCCGGGGACGGGTCCAGCGCGGAGTTGATAAAGCGCACGTGGAAGCCGTCATAACCGTCGGAATAGTGCTGGACGACATTGGTCATGAGGTAGGACACCTGGTATTTGTGTCTCCCCTCGCCCGAGACGCCCCAGCAGAGTTCGACCCCGTCGGAGCGCTGCGCGATGCCGCATTTTTGGTACTTCATGAGACGCTTATCGCTCGTGGAAAGGCCGGAGCCCACGTCCCAGTTCTCACCGGTGTACGTGTACGTGACGCCCTCCGTCAGGTCCTTGACCTGCATGTTCCGGATAGACATGTCGCCGAGGTTCGTCTTCGGCACATAGAGTTCCGACCAGTTGTCATCGAGTTCGACATCCCAGAGTTCGGTGATCTGAGCCGACCCGTCTTCCAGCAGACTGACTTCCACGTCGATGGAGTAGTACTCCCCGTCCCCGCTCTTCGCGAAGGAGGGCACCGCGGTCAGTGCGCTCAGGAAGAGCAGCGCCAGCAGCAAAGCGCTGACGCGTGCAAGTTTGTTTCTCATAGGACTCTCCAAAGCGGAAACCGTTACCGCTTCATATCGGGCATTTCCTGTTTCTGGTCCTCCGTCTGCAGGTAATCCTTGACCGGGAAGCCGAGCATGCCGGCGACCAGGCTCGTCGGGAACTGACGGACCACGCGGTTGAACTTCGTGACGGTGTCATTGTAGGTCATGCGGGCCAGACGGACGTTCTCTTCGTACTGCTTGACGCCCTGCATGGTCTCCGTGTACATGGTGTTGGCCTTGAGGTCCGGATACTGCTCCGCCACGGCCATGAAACGTGCCATGGCCTGGGTCAGGAAGTTCTCCTGCGCCTCGACGTCCGCCGCCGTGCTCTGGTTCGTAATGGGCACGCGCTGGGCAATGACGTCTTTCAGGGTATTGTATTCGTGTTCGTCATACTGTTTGGTCAGGTCCGCCAGGGCGTTCAGGGCATCCCAGCGGGTGTTCTGCTGGACGCCGATCTGCGACATGGCGTTGCCGCACAGCTCGTCGATGGAAACGAGTCTTCTCTGGACAGAGATGACCCACACCACGATGAGGGCGATGAGTACGAGTACGACGATGGCAATGATTGCTCCGGTCATAATAACTTCCTCCATAAAACTGTTAAAGTCCGGCGATGGATCTCGCCTTCCCTTTTATCATACTAAAAATTCTTAAAATAAACAAAAATATTTGCAACACGAAAGGCCCGGCGGAACCGGGCCTTTTTCATATGGTTTTTATATTTTCAGAAGTCCTTTGTCCTTCATCCGCTGCAGCGCCATCATGACGCCGAGTTTGGCGTGCGGGAACGTCAGCCCTCCTTGGAAGTAAATGGCATAAGGTTCACGGATGGGACCGTCCGCCGAGAGTTCGATGGACGAGCCCTGGATAAAGTCTCCGGCCGCCATGACAACGAGGTCGTCATAACCGTCCATGGGCGCCGCCACCGGTGTGACATAGCTGTCGACCGGAGCCGCCGCCTGGACGCCTTCGGCAAAGGCGAGCATGGCCTCTTCCGAGCCGAGTTCAATGGACTGGATGATATCATACCGGGGTTCTGTGGAGGCGGGCACCACGTGGTAGCCGAGATCTTCGTAAGCTGCCGCCGCGAAGATGGCGCCTTTGATGGCGGACGCCACGACGGTCGGCGCGAAGAAGAAGCCCTGGTACAGGGACGTGTTGACGGTCAGAGAAGCGCCGATGTCCTGGCCGAGGCCCGGAGCGCTGAGCCGGTACAGACAGCGGTCGATGCAGGTCTTCGTGCCGGCGATGTATCCGCCGGTCGGCGCGAGCCCGCCGCCGGGGTTCTTGATGAGAGACCCGACGACCATGTCGGCGCCCACGTCGGACGGCTCGACCGTCTCCGTGAATTCACCGTAGCAGTTGTCCACCATGACGAGGACGTCCGGCTTCAGGCCCTTGACAAAGGCGATGAGCTCCCCGATCTGTGCGACCGAAAAGGTCGGACGCATCTGATAGCCCTTCGAGCGCTGGATGGTCACGAGTTTCGTCCTTTCGTTCACGGCGGCACGGATGCCGTCATAATCGAAGGAACCGTCTTCCAGCAGTTCCACCTGCCGGTAGGAGACGCCGTACTCGGCCAGCGAACACGCGGACTCCCGGATGCCGATGACCTCTTCGAGCGTATCATAGGGCTTCCCCACAGGGCTCAGCAGTTCGTCTCCCGGCAGGAGGTTCGCGGTCAGGGCGGTGGCCAGCGCGTGGGTCCCGCAGGTGATCTGCGGGCGGACGAGCGCCGCCTCCGTGTGGAACACGTCCGCGTAGACCTGCTCGAGCACATCGCGCCCGAGGTCATTGTGGCCGTAGCCGGTGGTGCCGGCAAAGCACTCCGCCGAGACCCGGTTCTTCTGCATGGCGTGCAGGACCTTCATCTGGTTGTATTCCGCGGTGCGGTCCAGCTCCTCGAACCGGTCCTTCAGTCCGGCGAGAATGCGGTCGGAAAAGGTGAGCACCTCCGAAGAGATGCCCATTTCAGTATAAATACTCATTCGGTGCTCACAGCCTCCCCGGAACGCTCCCCGGCATTCTGGATGGGCTCTTTGTCCACGAGCTCCTCCATGGTGTGCCAGCCGAGGACCGCGCACTTGACGCGGGACGGCATGTGGGAGATGTCACGGAGCGATTCCGCTTCTTCCAGTTCGGCGATCTCGTCTTCCGAGGCTTCCTTTTTGATCATGCGGACAAAGATGTCCGCGAGGCGCTTCGCCTCATCTTTGTGTTTCCCGATAATGAGGTCCAGCATCATGTCGGCGGAAGCCATGGACACGGCACAGCCGTCTCCGTTGTAGGAACCGTCTTCGATGATGCCTTCGTCATTCATCTTCAGCTGCAGGACGATGTCATCGCCGCAGCTCGGGTTCAGCCCCTCGAGCACGAGGTTCGCGTCGAGCAGGTTGTATTTGTGCATCGGATGCAGGTTATGATCCGTCAGGATCTCATTGTAAAACGCGTTAATCGGCATATCCCATAGCCCCCCTGATCTGAGACAGGATGTCGAGGAAACGGTCGACTTCCTCCTCGGTGTTGTAGAACATCACACTGGCTCTCGTCGTGGACGGGATGCCGAGACAGATGTGCAGCGGCTGCGCGCAGTGGTGGCCGGCGCGGACCGCGACGTTGTTGTCCGCGAAAATGGCGGAGACGTCATGCGGGTGGACCCCGTCGATCTTGAAGGTGCAGATGCCGTGGTGGTCTTCCGGCTTGTCGGATCCTAAGACCGTGACGTGCGGGATGTTCGCGATGCCGTCCAGCATGCGTTTGCAGAGAGCGGTCTCCCGTGCCTGGATGTTTTCAAAGCCGACGCCCTGAAGGTATTTGATGGCAGCCTCCAGCGCGACCGAGCCCGAAGCGTTGACCGTGCCGGCCTCAAACTTGTGGGGCAGCTCCGACAGCGTCATTCCGTCATAGCTGACGGTGGAGATCATCTCTCCCCCGGTCAGGAACGGCGGCATGGCGTCCAGATGCTCTTCCTTACCGTAGAGGACACCGATGCCCATCGGAGAGAGCATCTTGTGGCCTGAGAAGGCAAGGAAGTCCACGTCGAGGTCCTGCACGTCGACCGGCATGTGCGGCACACTCTGGGCGCCGTCACAGACGATGTACGTGCCGTTGTCGCGGCACAGTTTCGCGAACGTTTTAATATCGTTCTCCCGGCCCATGATGTTGGAGACCTGCGTAATGGCAAAGATCTTCGTTTTCGGGGTCAGGGCTTCCGCGACCATTTCGGCGGTCACTTCGCCGGTGATGTCGACTTCAAGGTATTTCACCGTGGCGCCGGCCTTTTCGGCCGCCATGCGCCAGGGCAGCATGTTGCTGTGATGTTCCAGGATGGAGACGAGGATCTCATCGCCCTCCTTCAGCACCATGGGTGCGAAGCTGTAGGCGATGAGATTCAGGCTTTCCGACGCGTTTCGGGTAAAGACGACTTCCCGTTCGCTCTTCGCGTTTATGAAGTCCCGCACGGTTTCCCGGCCGTGCTCGTACGCGCTCGTAGCACGTTCGGAGAGTTCATAAATACCGCGGAACGGGTTTGCGTTGGAGTCCACAT
>R19__coassemble_2728_pt1 | contig 5813 bp, 6 predicted proteins | sample R19__metabat2_low_PE_020 | metagenome-assembled genome bin R19 | reverse complement strand
TTTTCCAACCTGCGCAACAATTCTCTCTGCAGGGCAATGCGCTCTGCGCCATTGTACTGTTGTCAACTCATTGCCACAGAGCGGAGGCATGTCAAGGGCCGGCGGCGGAGTAACCGGTCAAAACGTCACAAGAAATGCCGGCCGCGCAGCGGGGCGAGGAAGGCAACGCCTTCCGAAACACCCTTTACTTGCCCGGAGCACTGTGGCAGCCACGCGATAGCACAACAAGTCAATCGCCACAGCCCAACCCCTACAAATTCAAATTTGCAAAACAAAAGCTGTGTCACATTTTGTGGCACAGCTTTTATTTTTAGGATGCATCAGCTCTGCGGGGAGCCGGAGGCGGCGTTCTCGTCCGCCTTGTCGAAGCCTTCGGTGGACTCCTTCATGAACAGGACCTTGACCGTCATGAAGATGAGTCGCAGGTCCGTGCGCAGGCTGTAGTTCTCAATATAGAACAGGTCGAGTTTCAGCTTGTCGTAGGCGGTCGTGTTGTACTTGCCGTAGACCTGGGCGTAACCGGTCAGACCCGCCTTGACTTTCAGGCGATAGGCGAATTCCGGGAACTCGGCCGTATATTTTTCCACGTGCTCGGTGCGCTCGGGACGCGGGCCGACGATGGACATATCGCCTTTCAGGATATTGAAGATCTGTGGCATTTCATCGAAGCGGCAGGCGCGGATGACTTTGCCGATGGGCGTGATGCGCTCGTCATCGGAGACCGCTGGACGGGACTTGCCGTCCGCTTCCGCGTTCTCGATCATGGAGCGGAACTTGATGATATCAAAGACCTTGCCGTCCTTCGTGACGCGGGCCTGTTTGTAAAAGACCGGACCTTTGTCATAGGCCTTGATGGCAATGGCCGTAATGAGCATGAACGGGCTCGTGATGACCAGAGCGATGAGGCTCAGAATAATATCCAGTGTCCGCTTCAGGATCTTCTGCTCAAAGGTCAGGCCGGTGTTCCGGCAGAGCAGCAGCGGCGTGTCGAAGACGTGCAGGTTCTCGCCGGAACGGATGATGATGTCGGAGACTTTCGGCGTCACGTACGTGCGCTTGCCGTTGTCATAGCAGTATTTCAGAATGTCGTTGCGCAGAGACCCCGGGATGTCACAGATGATGGCGCCGTCGTATTCCATGATACGTTTTTTGATGTAGTCAAAGCCCTGGTCGACGTTGACGGCTTCACAGATCATGAAGCGGTCGTCGCGGGCGGACATTTTGCGCACCAGGTTCGTCGCCGAATGGTAACTGTATACGATGACCAGACGGTACGGCGGGTACAGTTTGCGATAGACGAACGCCGCGAGGTAGGCCCAGATGAGGATGATGCCCATCTGCACGAGGAACAGGATAAGGACCGGCGCCACCGCGACCAGTTTCCGGGCGACCAGACTCATGATGACGTACATGATGACATCGACCAGCAGCGTCGTAAGGCCTTGGGAATACACGATGTCCGAGACCCGGTAGAGGTCGATCTTCAAAGCGCCGTAAATACGTGACAGGACATACTGGAGGATGAAATACAGGGTAAAGATGAGGTAATTGCCCCGCCGGAAGAAGGCCCAGATGATCCCGACATTGATATGGTTCACCCAGGTGTACCCGAACGCCACTGTCAGTGACAGCAGGATCAGGATCGACAGCGTGAACATGATCATCTTACGGAATTCATCCGCGTTTTTTCTATTCTTCATAAAAACCTGCCTTTCCCTGCCGGGCGCTTTCGGCGATGGAGTGTGAGACCATCGCGCTCATGACCTGCGTCTCCGCGTCCGCCGTCTCCGGGCGGGACGAGAATTCGCAGCCACAGTAATTCTGCCGGTACAGGCAATACTCTCGCGAAAGTTCAATGGAGCGTTTGTATCCGTCCCGTTTCTTGAAATCCGACGGGAGGAACGGAACGCCGTATTCGAGGCCCAGGTCCCGGCCGATGGTGTTCAGGACCTGCGCGTTTTTGTGGGGGCTGACAGTCAGCGTCGTGCAGAACCAGTCAAAGCCTCCGTCCCGGGCCGCCTCCGCCGTGCGCCGCAGCCGCTGTTCGAAACAGATGGCGCAGCGGGCACCGCCTTCCCGGTCGGTTTCGTGGCCCCGGACCGCGTCGAGGAACGACACGTGGTCGTACTCGGCGTCGAGGACTTCGATGTCCGCGCCGTGTTCGTTCATACGCCCGATGAGTCCGAGCTGGACGCCCTTGCGCAGCGTGTACTCCTCTTCCGGGTCGATGCACGGGTTATAGTAAAGCACCGTCACCTGAAAATGAGGTGCCAGACACTCTAAGACATAACTGGAACACGGACCGCAGCAGCTGTGGAGCAGGAGCCGGGGCCGTTCGCCCCGCGCGTCGAGTTCCGCCAGAATGCGGTCGAGTTCCAACTGATAATTCGTTTTCATACGTCAGATGGTATATAGTTTTGTCACGGCCTCCGCGCTCCCGCGCACGGCGGCGCGGACATGGGCGGGCGACACGACTTCCATTTTGGTACCGAACTTCAGGACCCAGCCGATGAAGCCTTCGCTCGTCGCGACGCTGACGCGGACCGTAAAGGTATCGCGGTCCGTCCCGATGATGGAGACCTTGCTGCCGAAGTGGTCGGCAATGGTGTCATACAGTTCGTTGGCGCATTTGAGCTCCACGACTTCGACCGTTCCGGAGAAGCCCTCGAAGATCTTGGCGCTGTAGTCGGCGGTATCGAAGCTGCCGGAGTATTCCGACACTTCGGAGACCGGACGGACCGGCTCATTTTCCATGATGTCGACCCGGCGGATCCGCTCGATGCGCAGGTGCATGAGGTTATCGTATTTGGCGTTGTTGCAGATGAGGTAATAATGGTCGTTGAGCCAGATCATTGCGTACGGCGAGACCGTCATGATGCGCGTCTCATAGCGGACCCCGATGCCCTCTTCCAGCCGGCGGCGCTCATAGGTGACTTTAGCGCGGCAGCCGCGGTCGATGGCTTCCGCCAGTTCGTTGATGCGGTAGTAAATGGCGTCGTTGTCCGTCTTGTTCTTCTTGTCGATGTACACCTGTTTGCGGAAATTCTCCCGCTGATAAAGACTCAGGTTTTTCTCAAACTTGGAGATGAGTTTCCGGCTGTTGGCCTGGGAAATAAAGCTCGCGGACTGGACGGCGTCGGCGATCAGCCGCAGCTCGACCGGTTCGAACTCCCGGTCCCCCAGGAAAAAACCTTTTTTCGGCGTCGAGGTCTTGACGACGTCCAGGTTGTACTGACGCAGCACCTCGAGGTTCGCGTAGATGGACTTCCGTTCCGCGGCAACTCCGCGGTCATCGAGTTCCTTACAGATGTCGGCCGCCGACATGGGGTGGTCTTCATCGGTTTTCTCCCGCAGGATATCCATCAGGTACAGTGTCTTGAGTTTTGAGTCGGCTCTGCCCGGCATACGACCCCGCCTTTCCTTCATTTCATCTTTTTCAGTATACACCGTTTTCTATGAATAGTCCATAAATTCGTACATTCATTGGCGATTGACTTTTTTCGGGAAAATAGTGATAATAATACCCGCAAACGCGGATATGGCGGAATTGGCAGACGCCCCAGATTTAGGATCTGGTGCCTTACGGCGTGCAGGTTCAAGTCCTGTTATCCGCACCAAAGGAAGAGCCGTTTTCACGGCTCTTTCTTTTTTTGAAAAAATAGTCTATGATAAAAGCAGAAAAGTCCGAACAACATCATTTGAAGGAGGATTCGAAATGAAACGCACCTATACGCCCTGGCAGGACTGGAAACAGCCCAGCAAACAGACGGAGTATACCGAACCCACCCCGCTGCTCGACAAGGACGGTACCCTTCTGTCCCCCGGCTGGGCCCGCCACCAGATCTTTGACTATGACCGGTACCAGGTCAAACACCCGTACCGCCGCAAGGAGTGGGACTTCTACCAGCTCTCGGACGGACGCTACATGGTCCAGCTGTCCTGCGCGAACATCTCGCTCGGCGGCTATGTCAACGCGGTCCTCGTCGACCTGAAGGAAGGCAAGACTCTCTGCAACGCCATGGACATCTTCCTCGGCGGCAAAGACAAGTACATCCTGCCCCCGAAGGGCGATGTGCCGAACGTCGTCGACATGAAGATCGGCAAGGCAAAATTTGAATTCATCACGGAAGAGACCTCCCGCACGCTGCATTATAAACGCGGCGACGTGGAACTTGATTTCCAGATGGACATCCTGCCCGACCACGAGAACATCACAACGGTCCTCCCCTTCCCCAAGAAGAAGTTCAAAGACCGTTATTTCATGACGACCAAACAGAACTGCATGCCGACGCAGGGCACGTTCAAGACGAAGAAGGGAACTTACACCTTCACGAAGGACACCTGCTTTACGAACCTCGACTGGGGCCGTGTCCACACACCCTATAAACTCTGCTGGTACTGGGGCAACGGTTCCACCTGGCTGAAGGACGACGCCGGCAAAGACCATCTCTTCGGCTTTGAGATCACCTGGGCCATCGGCGATGAGTCCAACGCCACCGAGACCTGCATCTTCTACGACGGAAAAGCCCACAAGTTCGGCGCCGTCGACGTCGAGACCTTCCCGAAGCCGGACAAGTACATGGAACCCTGGCACTTCGTCTCGGAAGACGGCCGCTTCGACATGACGATGACCCCGTTCTATGACCATCATTCCGACATCAACGCCCTCGTCATGCGGATGCACAGCCACCAGGTCCACGGCCTGTGGAACGGCACCGCCACCCTGGACGACGGCACTGTCCTTGAAATCAAAGACATGTATGCCTTCTGCGAATACGTGGAAAACCGGTGGTAATAATAAAGAAAAAGCCCGGCTCTTTTGAGCTGGGCTTTTACATTTTTATTCGTTCGCAAAGTCTTTTTTGGTCAGCTCCTCGACTTCCTCGCAGACGGCCTTGAGGCTGCAGGTATTGCAGTCCATTTTGACGTCTTTCATGAGGTGATCAAGGGCGGTCGTGATCTGCTCGGACTTCGTCATGATTCCTTCCAGTTCCTTGTAAGGGAACGACGGATCCGTCACAAAAATGAGTTTGACCGCTTCGACCGCCGGCTGCTGATGATACGCATCGATGAACAGCTGGCCGACGTCGGCAAAACTGAGGCCCTTCTGCAGCGCGGCCTTGCCGACCCGGGCCGCCTCCCGCTGAGAGAAGGCGGAGATGCGCATCATGTAGCCTTCCGGGCTGACATGGTACCGGGTATATTCGATTTTCCGAATGGTACGGTACAGGGCATTTCCGGTGCCGAGCAGGTCTTCGTTGACGCGGACAAAGGCGATGCGGGCAAACGGTGCGTCCGCGTGGATATCGCCAAGGTCCGGACCGAGCAGGAACAGTTCATCCTTCGGGACGAATTCCGCTTTGTCCGTCAGCGCGATACTGCTGACAGCGGGGTGGCTTCCCCCGCCGAGCTCATAGGCGGTATCGCTCACGAAAAGGACCTGATTGTTGCCGAGGTCCGGCCAGGACCGCCGCGGCGGATCGAGCCGCTCGACGGGGTAATCCGCCAGCAGCTGTTCCGCGCCGATCAGGCATTCATCGTACAGTTTCATTATACTCGATAGTCCTCTCTCTTCCGAAGGTCATAGACCTTGTCAAGATAGGGTTCCAGGAAAGCCAGAAGCTTCATGTCATAGTTGCCCATGTAGACAGCGAATGTCGCGACAAAGAGCACCAGGACAATGATCGGAAGCTTCAGGATAAACTTAAACAGTTTTTTCATAGTCGGTTCCTCCTTTTAGGCAGCCATGCCCTTTTTACGGGCATATTCCGCGGCGCCCAGGGCACCCATCAGCTGCGGGTCGGTCGACAGTT
>R19__coassemble_2545_pt1 | contig 6042 bp, 3 predicted proteins | sample R19__metabat2_low_PE_020 | metagenome-assembled genome bin R19 | reverse complement strand
GCTGCCTGTCCTGCGGCGCCTCCGTCGTTGACCCGGTCGCCTGCATCGGCTGCGGTATCTGCACGACCAAGTGCGCGTTCGACGCCATCCACCTCGAGAGAACGCATCCCGGACGCTCGAACATGGTACCTTCCGAGCAGCGTATTCCGGAACTTGCCAAATACCTGCCGAAGCGTGTCACGAAGATTGCAAAGCGTTCTGTAAAGGATGCCGTCGCGAAAGTGACCAACCGCTAAACTTAATCCATATATCCTTAGGCATATTTCAGGGATATAAAAAACCCCCGGAACCGAAAGGTTTCGGGGGTTTTTGTCTTCTTTTGTTCAGCACCAGCTGCCGCGGCCGAGCAATGCCGCCGAACAGGGGCCGACGGTCACCTTGCGGCCTCCCGCGTAGACGACGTTCATGAGCGGTGTGCAGCCGGAAAATTCTTCCGGCAGCCAGTAGTCGATCTCATGGGGGTTGCGGTTTGCGATAACGATAAGCGCATCGCCCTCCGGCCCCGGATCCGGATGGGTGGTGTTCATGCGGGCATAACAGACACAGCCCTGTGCGCCGGAGATGGGAATGAACTGACCGTCTTTGAGAACGGGACAGGTCTTTCGCAGAAGCCCGAGCCATGTGTACCAGGAGGTCAGGTTCGTATCGATGTGGTTCCAGGGGAAGCCCTTGCGGTTGAAGGGGTCTTTGTACCCTTGCATACCGGCTTCATCACCGTAATAGATCGAGGGCATCCCGGGCAGGGTGAACTGAAGCGCCGCGGCGATCTTCTCCAGCTTGACACCGAATTCATACTGCGCCGGTGTCAGGGGGTGCGACGCCTGCCATTCCCGGTCTTTGCCGGTGCAGTCTTCCCCCGCCAGGCGGGAAATGATGCGGACCGTGTCATGGGTGCCGAGCATGTTCATAAGGACATCCACGATCTCTTTCGGATAGTTCTCGGTCACGGTCAGGACCTTGTCCAGAAACGTTGCCGCGTCATTATCCGCGACGAAGTCGATGATCGCGTTCGCAAACGGATAGTTCATGACGCTGTCGAGCTCATTTCCGAGCAGGTACGTGCGGCGCTCATCATAGGCGATCTTGTTGGAGGCGTCTTCCCAGACTTCGCCGAGAACGATGGCCTCCGGATTGACCGCTTTTGCTCTTTCATGGATTGCTGCGATGAACGCGTCCGGCAGTTCGTCGGCAACGTCCAGCCTCCAGCCGTCTGCTCCGAGCTTCAGCCATTTTTCGATGATGCCGCCTTCGCCGGCAATATAGTCCATGTAGGACGGGTCCAGCTCATTGACGTTCGGCAGGATGTCAAAACCCCACCAGGAGTCATAACGGTCCGGCCATTCCTGGAACTGATACCAGGAATAGTACGGCGATTCTTTGGAATTGTAAGCGCCGAGGGACGGATAACGGCCCTGCTTGTTGAAGTAGATACTGTCATCGCCCGTATGGCTGAAAACACCGTCGAGTATGATTTTGATGCCCAGCTTGTGCGCGGCTTCGCAAAGCTCACGGAAATCGTCTTCTGTGCCGAGCAGCGGGTCGATCTTGGAATAATCCGCCGTACTGTAGCGGTGGTTCGTGTGTGATTCGAAGATCGGGTTGAGGTAAAGCACCGTGATACCAAGGTTCCGGATATAAGGGAGTTTGCGCTCAATGCCTTTCAAATCGCCGCAGAAATAGTCATTGTTCCAGACCTTTCCGTGTTCGTCCGGACGCCAGCGCGGTTCGTCGAACCAGCCCATGAAATCCCGGTCAGACGGGACGTTTTTCTTCGGGAGGCGGGAACTGAAAAAGCGGTCCGGAAAGATCTGATACATCGTGGCGCCTTTGAAGGCGTCGGGGGTGGTGAACCCTTTTTCGTATACCGTCAGCTGCCAGTAAGAAGGATCGATGCGGATATAGCCGTTGGAAAACGCGCCTTTGTAGACACGCTCCATGGACCACGGGGTATTGTATTCAAAGCAATACCAGTACAGCCCCGGCTCGTCGATGGAAAGTGTGACTTCCCACCAGCGGGAACCGTCTTTGTATTCGTCAAGGCCGGTCATCTCATAAGCGATCTCGTCTTTGGAAGAATCCTTACGAACGAGCATACGGGCGCTGTAGCACACAGCACCCGAATCGAAGGGGAGGAGGGTGCGGATCGTGAGGTCCTGTCCGCACTCCAGCGCTCCATATATGCTCTTGTATTTCCGGTCTCTCGAATTGTAAATCATGGGGGTCCTTATTTCATCGGCTTGCAGTGCCAGATGTCTCTGGCATAGTCTTCAATGGCGCGGTCCGCGGCGAACTTGCCGGCGCCCGCGACGTTCATGAGAGACATGCGGTTCCAGCGTTCCCGGTCGGCATAGGCTTCGACCATTTCCTGACGGACGCGATGATAATCGGCATAATCGGCGAACACCATGTAGGGGTCGTTCTGGATCATGTTGACCGACAGCTCGGGGAACTGGTTGCCGTTGATGCCGCGATTGATGAATTCCACGACCGATTTGATGTCGTCGTTGTTCATGAAGTACTGGCTCGGCTCATACCGCGGCTGCAACGTCGCGACTTCATCGGAGGACATGCCGAAGATAAAGATGTTATCTTTGCCGACCTGTTCGAAGATCTCGACGTTCGCGCCGTCCATGGTGCCCAGCGTGACGGCGCCGTTGATCATGAGCTTCATGTTGCCGGTACCGGACGCTTCCGTTCCGGCCAGCGAGATCTGCTCGGAAATATCGGCGGCGGGCATGAGGTGTTCCGCCATGGAAACGCAGTAATCTTCAATATAGATGACCTTGATGCGGCCGCGGATGTCCGGGTCATTGTTGATGACCTGCGACAGGTTCACGATGAGGCTGATGATCTTCTTGGCCATGTAATAGCCGGAAGCAGCCTTGGCACCGAAAATGTAAGTGCGCGGCGTGAACTCCATGTTGGGGTTCGCCTTCAGCATCAGATAATTGTTGATGATCTCATAGACGTTGAGGTGCTGTCTCTTGTACTCATGAAGACGCTTGACCTGAACGTCGAACAGGGAGTTCGGGTCGATGACCAGGCCCTGTTTTTCCTTGATGTAAGCGGCAAACGCTTCCTTGTTCTGTTGCTTGATCTTGTCAAAGGTCGCAAGAACGGTTTTGTCATCCGCATAGTCCCGCAGCTTTGTGAGTTCCTGTGCGTCCAGAATGAAACCGTCGCCGATGAGGTCGGTGATACAGGCGGTCAGTTCCGGGTTGGACTGGCAGAGCCAGCGGCGATGGGCGATGCCGTTCGTGACGTTTTTGAACTTCGACGGCGTCAGCGAATAGAAGTCGGAGAAGACCGTTTCTTTCAGAATCTCCGAATGCAGGGCGGAAACGCCGTTGACACTGTGGCAGGTGGCAACGCAGAGGTTGGCCATCCGAACGATGCCGTTCGAGATGATCGCCATATCTTCGACTTTGCGGGCGTCGTGGGTGACATCCCAGACAAAGCTGCGGTAGCGGCGGTCGATCTCCTCCACGATCTGATAGATGCGCGGCAGGAGCATACGGAAAATATCTTCCGGCCAGCACTCCAGCGCTTCTTTCATGACCGTATGGTTCGTATAGGCGAAGGTCTGAGTGACGATTTTCCAGGCGTCGTCCCACCCGTAACCGCATTCGTCAAGGCAGATGCGCATGAGCTCGGGGATACCGAGGGTCGGATGCGTGTCGTTGATGTGGATCGACATTTTCTGCGGGATGCTGTCGAGCGTCTTCTGGTGCCGCAGGTGTCTCTGCACGATATCCTGCAGCGAAGCGGACACCAGAAAATACTGCTGACGGAGACGCAGCATTTTTCCTTCCGGATGGTTGTCAGAGGGGTAGAGGACTTTGCAGATGGCTTCTGCCATAGCCTGCTTTTCCACGGCGCGGATATAATCGCCCTGGTTGAAGAGGCTCATGTCGAAGCCGGGCGCGTCGGCCTTCCAAAGACGGAGGACCGAAATGCCCCTGCCGTCCTTGCCGGACATGTACATGTCATAAGGCACGGCGATGACGGAGGTGGCGTCTGTGACATTCGAGGTGTAATAACCGTCCTGCCAGTTGTTTTCGATATTCCCGCCGAACTGCACCGTGAAGGATTCGTCCGGTTTGGCGGTCAGCCATACATCGCCGCCGGGGAGCCAGAAGTCCGGCAGTTCGGTCTGCCAGCCGTCGATGATCTTCTGCTTGAAGATGCCGTATTCATAGAGGATGCCATAACCCATGGACGAGTAACCGCCGGTGGCGAGTCCGTCCAGATAGCACGCGGCAAGTCGGCCGAGTCCGCCGTTGCCGAGTCCGGCATCCGGTTCACACTCATAAAGTTTCTCGAGGGAGATGCCCATGTCTTTCAAACCGTCCCGGACGACGTCGGTCAGGTTCATGTTGTAAAGGTTGTTTTTGAGGGAACGCCCGAGCAGGAATTCCATGCAGAGATAATAGACCGTCTTGGTGTCTTCCGAGCGATGCAGCTGGTGGCGGAAGTCATACCATTCATGAGCCAGCAGGTCCTTGCACATAATGGCGATGGACTTGTAGTACTGCTCATTCGTTGCTTCTTCCGGCGTGACACCGAAAATGTGAGTGAGTTTGGAGACGAGGTCTTCTTTGAACTCTGCCTTTGTCATTTTGGTTTCCATGTGATCTGTCTTACCTTTCCCAATGGAGTGGTCTTAATAATAACATTTATATTATGCAATTATATACCGCAGAATTATACTACAATCTATGAACGGTTACAAGAAAACCCGACCGAAAAAAAGGATACACCTTTTTAAAGAAAATCAGACAAATCGCACAAAACCTAACATAGACTTGTGCGGACAAACAGGGTAAAATAAAACCGTCAGCAAATGAACCGTTTTTTAAGGAGGAATGAAATCATGTCTCTCGAATCCGGACTGCTCGGCCTCATCTTTGATGTGGACAACTGGGCAAAAGACATTCTCGTCAACAACCTGAACTACCCGTCGGTCACGGTGGAAAAGGACGTCGTTTACTGCGACGAGAACCCCACCGTCATGAAGGCGGACCTGCTGTACAACAAGGACAGCAAAAAGTACGACAAGTATCCGGTCATCCTCAACATCCACGGCGGCGGCTGGATCATCGGCGACAAGCGCAACAGCCAGGGCATGTGCCTGCAGTTCGCGGACAGCGGTGTCTTCGTCGTCAATATGAACTATGGTATGCCGGCGAAAGCTCATCCGTGGTTCGATTCCCACGACCCGGACGCCAACCACAGCAACGATTATCTCTGGCCCTATCAGATCAAGTGCTCGTTCGCGGCGCTCCAGTGGATCATCGATAACGCGGCGAAGTACAACCTCGATCTGGACAACGTCTTTGTTGCCGGCGACTCGGCAGGCGCCCATCTGGCAGCCGTTACCGAAACCGCCTGTGCGAACGCGGATTATGCCGAAGCCCTCGGCGTCAAGAACCCCGGCATCAAACTCAAGGGCGGCCTTCTGTTCTGCGGTTTCTACAACCTCGACGAATTCTGGGGCCTTCCGATGAACAAGATTCCCGTGGCCCGCGCCATGATGCAGGATATGTTCAATGCTAAAGACCCGACCAAAGATCCGCTGTACAAGTTCATCAACCCCATCCCGTACTTCACGGCCGACATGGGGAATACCCTCATTATCTCCGGTACCAACGATGTCATGACTCATGGTCAGTCCGATATGGTCGAAGCGCAGATGAAAAAGATCGGCGCCGCGCACACGCGCTACAACAGCAACGGCCCGCTGTCCATCCATGACTATCAGATCCTGTCCTTCACGCCCGGCTCCCACAACTGCATGAAATATGTGGCCGAGTGGCTGAATGGTGCGATCGGCTGATTGCCTGAAGTCTTTAATACTATAACAATTTATATTGCGTCGCCTGAGTCTGTCTCGGGCGATGCTTTTTATCCTGTTTTCCGCGAACACCCGGCGACGCGTGGAAAACTTTTTCGTTTTCGCCAAATAGGTGTTGACTTTGCCTCTTTATTGAAGTATTATATATCTCGCGTTCGCGCAGGCGAAACGCAGACAAACCGCGTACT
>R19__coassemble_2133_pt1 | contig 6788 bp, 5 predicted proteins | sample R19__metabat2_low_PE_020 | metagenome-assembled genome bin R19 | reverse complement strand
TGGTGCCGGCGACGATCTTGCCGGTCTCATCCAGAATGACTGCTTTCGTGTAGGTGGAGCCTACATCGCAGCCGCCAAAATATTTCATAGGACAGCCTCCCTTTTATCACATAGTCTCGTCATCGTCGAAATCGACGAGCGAAGGATCGATCGGTTCTTCCTGCATGACCGTGTACATATAGTTATTGACACGGGCTCTCATATCTTTTCTGGAGACCGTGCGCGGATCCATCAGATCGTGTTCGATCCAGATCAAACGTACACCATGTTCTCTGGCCTGATCGTCGAACAGGCCCTGAAGCGTCGACATGTTTTTGCAGGAAACATGCTGGTACATAATGACGATTTCCGGCCGCCAGATTTCAACCTGACGCCAGAGCTCATCGACGACGTGTACATAGCCGCCGTTGGTATGACGCCGCATGACCATGCGCTCGTAAAGGCGGGACATATCGCGCAGCGCCTCTTCCGGGTCGTCGGTATTCAGATGCTTCGTAAAGTTGAGGCCTTCCATCTCGACGAGGACGTTGATGCCCCAGCAGTTGGCGAGCCAGTTCGAGAAGTTGGCATAATAATGTGCCGGGACGGACCAGACGATGGCCCGATGCCGCATTTTGCCGACCCAGGGTTCCTCCCTGTTCTGATAGGACTGCATCATCAGATTGTTGACCTTTTCGAACGACCGGATGATCCGCGGGTCGAGGCCGCCGTCCATCTCATAGTTCCATTTGCGGAACAGTTCATAGGCAGGTCCGATGAGCTGTGGATAATCGGTCTGGTTGACCTGCCACTTCTGCAGTTCGAAATCCGTTTCCTGATTGAAGCGGTTCATACACTCATAGTAATGATCCCAGTCCCACTTGGCTCCGGTCTGATCTTCGATGAATTTGATGCAGTTTTTAACTTCCGTGACTGCCTGTTCCATAACAGACTCATCCTCATATCGGACGGGGAACGTCAGGTGATAGGTCGGGAGATCTTTGAACCGGCGGGAGGTGTATTCAGACGCCATGACGGACCCGTCGCAGGGCATCGAGCTCGAAATGAAGCAGGAACCCATATGGGGCAGCGCGTCGAGAACGACCGCGCCACATTCGGAGGTCGGGACAGGACAGGTGTCTGACGGCAGGCCGTAGGCCTCGACCGCATCGATATATGGCTCACAGACCAGCTGATCGACCTCGGAAACGAGGAAAACCGGCAGCAGCTGGTACGGGATACCCAGAAGATCCGGGAACCCGGCCATGATCTGCCCCATCGTCATCTCGTCGAGGAGAACGATTTGTTTGGAAAGATCCGTCGAGTTACCATTCTTCTGGTCGGATTTCGCAAGGAACAAAAGGTTTTCCGTGACGAAGCGGAAAATCGCGAAAATCAGCTCATGGTGCATTTTCAGCGCATTACCGCGCAGGCCGAGAACCAGTTTATCGGCAAACGCATGTGCATTGAAATAAGAGACCATCCAGCGATAATGGAACAGGGCGTTCATGGCAGGAATCAGATCTTTCCCGAACGTGGTCAGCATCATCCCCCACAGCCGTGCCCATTCATAGAAGTCGATCGCGGTCGATTTGATGCCGCGCCATTCGCGGCGGGTCATGGCCATCTGGCCTTTCCGATAGAGTTTTCCGAGGTGCTTTTCGCCGTTGAGCAGGATATCTTTCCGTTCCTCCCATGACATCTCAGCCAGCGCCTTGGCTTCCTCCGTGACACGACCGGAAAAAGCTTCCCAGTCCGCTTTCCGATTCGGTACGAACCGGGACCAGTCCGCTTCCTTGAACATCTCGGCGATGATGCCGCCGACTTCTTTGAGATTATCTTTTTGTGCGCTCCAGTCCATCTCATCCTTCGTTTTGAAGAATTTCGGGTCCGGATACTTTGTTTTGTTGTCACTCATGTTCAGGCACCCTCCTTCATTGACTGGATCCGTTTGATTTCAAGCGCTTCTACAAAGGCCTGGAAGCGGGTCCGCAGCTGGCCGGAATTCCGGGAGCGGTACGGGCGGTCGATTGAAAGGACCGGCCAGCCGTATTCTTCCGAAAGGATGTGGCCGGCAAGAGGACGTTCAAAAGCCCAGAAGTCACAGAATTTCATCTGCTCATAGATAATGCCGTCCGCGCCAAATTCTCTTGCGAGCTGATCGGCAGCCTCGCGGCGCTGCTGTATCTTTTCTTCGCTCATATAGCGGGCGCACAAAGACGTCTTCATGTAGTGACGGGCGATCTGATAGACAAGATCTTCCTCATCGTTGAGCTCGATCCGCTCCCGCCCCGGGAACGTACCATAACAGTAACGGTCCGCGACCACGAACGCGCCGCACTCTTCGAGGAGTTTGATGAGTTCGGGATCATCGAGTTCGGAGCCGACGATAGCGACCCGGGCGCGATACCAGGGCTTCGGGTCCGTCTCACGTACCTTGACTTCTTCCAGTGTCTCCTTCAAATACGGCAGAATGAGGGCGGTCGGGCATACATAGGACACCAGCGTGCAGATCGCATACTCATAACTGGTGATCGGCGGGTTTTCAAGTTTGCGCAGGTTGCTCAGTTCCGTGATTACATCGCAGAGTTCGTTGTGTTCCGCGACGGCGGCGCGGATGGCATTGTCCGACGTATCAACGCCGTAGACTTTCTTCAGCTCATCCAGCAGACGAAGCCGGAGCTGGATTGCCATGTGTTCGATACTGTAATCTTCCACTTTGTAAGGGACATCCAGATGAGTGCAAAAGAACGTCGGTTTTGAGTTACAGTTGAGCACTTCGATGTGTTCTGAACAGCGGTTCATCGCCGAACAGGCATCGACTTCAGCCAGGACATCGAGATACTCATATCCGCCCTCGATTGCGCGTTCCAGAACACTGCGGGCAAATTCACAGGTATAGTTCGACATATAGTATGTCGCAATGTCGATAGAACCTGTGTTTGGAGCACGCAGACGTGTCGAGAAGCAGTTCCCGATGTTCAGAAGGACTTCCGGCATATAATAGCAGGTATATCCGACCGCCAGCTGACCTTCCGCCTGGGCCTGTTTGATCAGATCGTTATCCTGGTTCTGCAGCAGGTCCTCGAAATACATCAAATGTTTCAAGTCTTTCATTTCCGCATATACACCTCTCTTTTATTCTGTTTTCTTTTCTATTCCGATAAAATAATTATACTCTTCTTGACAATCATCTGGCACACTTTTTCGAAAGCGTGCCATAAAATTTACAATTGTATAAAATCGCTCAATATCATGGCTTTACTGCGCCGCGCCGCGAAAAAGCACTTGACCCCTGTTCCGCTAAAGGGTAATCTTGTATAAGAACTTTTTCACATACACTATATAGAGGAGTTTTCCCATGGATCTGACAGGAAAAAAAGTACTGGTCGTCGGACTTGCCCGCAGCGGCATGGCGGCCATCAAAGTCCTGCACCGGTTCGGCGCGAACATTGTTCTGTCCGAACGCAAACCGGCTGACGAACTGAAAGAAAAAGACGCGCTGGAAGCCCTTGGCGTCACGATCGTCGGGCAGGAACTCGACGTCTTCGACAAAGATTATGACCTTTGTGTCAAGAATCCGGGCGTTCCCTACCGCAGCCCGTTCATGGAAGCACTTGCTCAGCACAACGTCCCTGTCATCACCGAGATCGAACTTGCGTTCCAGGTCGCGAAACCGCAGCACTACATCGCCATCACCGGCACGAACGGCAAGACGACCACCACGACGTTAGTCTATGAGATCCTGGCCAAAGCATTCCCGGGGAAGGCGCACCTGTGCGGCAACATCGGCATCCCGCTCTGCGAGATTGTCATGGAGGAAGGCCTCCTGGAAGAAGAAGGGCATTACATCGCCTTGGAAATCTCCAATTATCAGCTCGTCAACATCGACCGGTTCCGCCCGGATGTTGCCACCATCATCAACCTGACACCGGATCACGTCGACTTCATGGGGTCTCTCGACGCCTATTACAAGTCCAAAACCGAGGTCTACCGCAACATGACACCGGAAGACACCTTTATTGAAAACGCGGACGACCCGATCCTCGCGGAGTATCTTCAGAGGTACCCGGTTCCCGCCTCTGTAAAACGTTTCAGTCTGGACCGCGAAAACACCGACAATTATGTCAAAGACGGTTTTGTCGTCATCGGCGGAGAGGACGTCCTGCCGCTGTCCTCCATCCGGCTGCCGGGCAAGCACAACCTGCAGAATGTCATGATTGCCGTATCCGCCGCAAAAACACTTGGCATTGAAAACGCGGTCATCGAAGACGTCATCCGGAACTTTACCGGCGTGGAGCACCGCATCGAATTCGTCCGGGAAAAAGACGGAGTCAAATACTATAACGACTCCAAAGGCACGAATACCGACGCTACCGTCACGGCGCTCAAAGCGTTCGACAAAGGGGTCATCCTCCTCATCGGCGGATTTGAGAAAGGCCTGCCGATGGACGATGTCAAAGCGAATCTCGGCTGTGTCAAACAGGTCATCGGTTACGGAGCCTGCGGCCCCCGCCTCGTCGCGGACACCGTCGGAGAGTCCGGCATCGTTGTCGAGACGCTGGACGAAGCAGTCGCAGAAGCCGTCAACGTTGCGGAAGCCGGCGACACCGTGCTCCTGTCTCCGACCACGAGTTCCTTCGATCAGTACACCTGCTTCGAAGAGCGCGGAGAACATTTCAAGAAACTGGTCAACGCTCTTTAAAAGGAGAGGCCCATGTCAAACAACAGTTATATCGGCGTCTTCGATTCCGGCATCGGAGGGCTGACCGTCGTCAAATCCATCATCGAATGGATGCCGGAGGAAAACATCATTTATTTCGGGGATACCGCCCATGTGCCGTACGGTACCCGCTCCCGCCGGCAGATCCTGCAGTACGTTCTGAGCGATGTGAAATTCCTCCGCACATTCGACATAAAAGCCGTCGTCATTGCCTGTAACACCGCCGATTCCGTCGCCCGGGAGGCCGTCGAAGAAGCCAATCCGGATCTTCCGGTATTCGGCGTCGTGGACCCTGCCTCCCGCATGGCGGCAGAGGCCACAAAAAACGGAAAGATCGGCGTCATCGCAACAAAAGCTACGGTCGGGAGCGGCGCCTATGACAAAGCAATCGCCAAATACGCTCCGCAGGCGGAAGTCCTTTCGGCCGCCTGTCCCCTGCTGGTCCCTCTGGTCGAAAACGGACGGTTTGAAGTCGGAGACGTCGTTATCGAGACCGTTATAAAAGAATATCTGGACCCGCTGACAGAACAGGGCATCGACACACTGGTCCTCGGCTGCACCCACTACCCGCTGCTGAACGACGTTATCCGGCATCTTTATCCGGAACTCAACGTCATCAGTTCCTCGGACGCGGCAGCCGCGAAAATGCTCGGGACACTCATCCAGAACGACCTTTGCAGTAATGAGCCCGGCAGCAGCCGCAAATATTTCGTATCAGACGACGCCGAGGGCGTCGACAAATTAGCCAGAGTCTTCATGGGAGAAGAACTCGGCGGCACGTTCCAACAGGCGAGCGTGGAATAAATCACCACAAAGGAGAAAACAATCATGACAGTTATGGAAGCCGCGAGACAGTTAGGTGTCTGCATCCAGGAAGATGAACGCTACAAAGTCTACAACGACGCGCAGAAAGCCGTCGACCAGGACGAAAAAGTGAAAGAGCTCGGCGAAAACCTGCAGGAACTGCAGAACCAGTACGAAGCCGAGGCCGTCAAGGCGGAGCCCGACCAGGCCGCGATGGACAAGATCCGTTCCGAATACGAAGAACTGTACCGTACTGTTTATCAGGTCCCCTCCATGGTCGCGGTCATGGACGCCAAAGAAGGCATGGACGCCATGATGAACGAGGTCATGAACCTTCTTTACATGGTCATCGGCGGCGCGGACCCCGAGACAGTCCAGGTCACCCCGGAGACCATGCAGCAGATGCAGCAGCAGATGATGCAGATGTAACGGTTCTCCGTTGCGGGCGATTCGTCAAAAGTAACAGAACACACGCACCGAAAGCAGACAACCTGTCCAAAAACAAGTTGTCTGCTTTTTTTGTTATTGTTTTTACAATCTTGTAACATTATAATAAAAGTTGAGTTAATTGCTCGCGTATAGGAATTCGAAATGAAAGGAAGGCACATTATGAACGAATATTTCCCGAAACTGTTTGAACCGTGGAAAATCGGCACTTGTGAGATCCCGAACCGCATCGAGCTGGTTCCCGCCCTCATGGAAGTCGCCGAACTCGACGGTACTGCAGGAGACAGACTCATCGAGTACTACACCGAACGCGCAAGAGGCGGCACCGGTCTCATCATGACGGAAGTCACCCGTATTTCCGACTTTACCGGCACCACCGGCCCGAGACAGCTGTCCGTCACGACGGACCGTTGCATCCCCGGCCTCACCAATCTTGCCAATTCCATCCATGAAGCAGGCTCCAAAGTCTTTGTCCAGCTGCATCATCCGGGTCGTCAGACCTATCAGCTGGTCGTCACCGCCTGGAAGATCTCCGACGTCATCGGCCGTCACTGGGACGGTTGGTGGAACATCTTCTTCACCCTGACGAACTTCATGGATTTCTTCGATCAGCAGATCTTCCACCATGTCTATCTTCGCACGGTCTCCGCTTCCGCGGACATCCCGGCCGACCTCGCCTGCACTCCCATCCATGAGAGCCAGAAGGTCCGCGCCCTGACCATCCCGGAGATCCAGCACCTGGAAGACCAGTTCGCTGAAGGCGCTCTTCGCTGTAAGAAAGCCGGCATCGACGGTGTCGAACTCCACATCTCGCACGGTTACTTCCTGCAACAGT
>R19__coassemble_1701_pt1 | contig 7858 bp, 8 predicted proteins | sample R19__metabat2_low_PE_020 | metagenome-assembled genome bin R19 | reverse complement strand
AAGATGCTTAGCCCAATTTCCGCCGGTTGTCAGCAGAACCCTCCCCTTGACAACCCGGTGATCTGCTTTCATCGACAAATTCCAGTTTGCAGAGCAGTTTCAATTCTGTTTGAGGAATACAAATTCGGTGTCTGTTGACCGGTCCGGGTCGAAGCGGAAGTGCTCGCCGGTGTAGGTCCTGACGCCGTCGGGGTCGGTGATACCGGCTTCCGACAGGTAGCGGACCATGTCGCCGCGGGCCATTTTGGCAAGCGTACCCTTCTGGACAACTTTGCCGTCCGGGCGGAGTTCGCCAAAGACGACCGTAATATACAGGTCCTCCGGCTGCAGGTATGCCTCAATGCATTTCGAATATTCTTTGGACGCAAGGTTCAGGATGAACCGGTCGTCATTTCCGGCCTGTACATCCTCGTACAGGTCCGCGCCCCAGAAGCCATACAGGGTCTTCGTCCGGAAGCCGGCAGCGCCCACCTTCGCCTGCATTTCCAGACGGTAAGGCGTGACCCCGTCAAAGGGCGCGACACAGCCGTAGAAGCCGCTTAAAATGCGAAGGTGCTCCTGCACAAAGTCCAGCGCGTCGGCGGAGAACACCGACGGTGCCATATGCTGGAACGCCAGTCCTTCGTAGGAGAGGATGGCCGGGGTCAGGAAGGACAGATCGTCCAGGCGGACCTCCTCGTCCATTTCCTCCAGACGCCGCATATTCTGTGAGACCAGCTTGTCGTTACAGCCCCAGAGCATCTTTAATTCTTCGTAAGACAACTCTTTCAGGAACTGCGTAAGCTCCCGCGTTTTGTCCAGATGCACCGGGACCCGCAGCGGCGCGAAACTGTCCCGCTCCACATTCATGGTCTTCGCGGGCGATAAAATGATCCGCATGAACCTCTCCCCTTTCTTTCCCAATTATAACAAAAGAGAGCCTCCAAACGGAGACTCTCTTTTTTGGTAATTTACAGTTCCACGATCTGGCGGACGTCGTAGCCGGCTTCGACGAAGTCGGTGTCGTACATCTCGAAAGTGTGCGGGGTGACCCGGAACACCGCGACCTCAACGGCGGCGGCTTTCATGGCGTCATAGGGAATGCCCTTGAACTCCAGAAGGCCTTTGAATTCATCCGAAGTGTTCTCGTAAAACTCGACGGTGCCCATGACCTGCAGGCCGTGGGAGTCTTTCTGATTGCCGTAGTACTCGAAGATGGCCATGGCGACGTTGCGGTTGTGTTCGAGGCCGATGAACTTGTTCCCGCCCTCGGAGACGAACCAGAATTCGCCGTTCCACCAGGTGTACTCAATGGGGGTGCAGCGGACGTAGTCGCCGTAACCGGTGGCAAATCCGCAGGTGTTGTGGTTCTCGATGAACTTCGTAATGTGAGCCAGCACGTCTTCCCGCGGCATGAGTTTCGCGGTCTTCATGTGCTCTTTCCAGAAGTTCTGGTAATGGTTGTAGTCAGGGTTGAACGGCATGTCTTTCTCCTCTTAGTCTCTGTAGACCTTCATGGAATGGTACTGCTTCGTGAACGGGAAGAGCAGCGGGACGGTGTCGGAATACTTCTGGTATTCGGGGTCCAGGCCGTAGTTCTTCTCGTGGCGCAGTTCCAGACGCTGGGCGGAGTTGTACATGGTGTAGGTAATGATGACGAACGCGAGGATGGTGACGATCCACTGTTTGCCCTGGACCGCGCCGATACCGGAGACCAGGACGCCGAACCAGAACAAGACTTCGCAGAAGTAGTTCGGGCAGCGGCAGAACTTGAAGAGGCCGGTGTCACAGAAGCGTTTCGGGTTTTCCTTCTTGGCAGCGGATTTCTGTTTGTCCGCGACGGTCTCACCGACAACGGCAAGGACCATAATGACGATACCGATCCAGGCGAAGACATTGTCATCCGCCCGGTTGATGACACGGTAGGACAGCGCGGACGTTTCGGCGGCATACAGGAACATGGAGAAGATCCACATGGACAGGGAGACCGGGAACGCCATACGGCGGGCAGCACCCGTGGCTTCCAGCGTCTTCTTGTACGCCTTGTTGGTCAGCTCTCGCTTCAGGATGTAGCCGCCGAGGCGGTAGCCGTACCCGATGAACAGGAGCGCCATAATGGTGGTGGCAACCGTTGCCGTGCCGGCAGCGAAGCCGAAGATGAAGTGGTACAGGCCGATGACCATGACGGCAAAGCCGTAGCCGACGGACATGAACCAGACGAATTCATAAAAGCCCATGCAGCAGCCGAGCGCCGAAACCAGCGTCACGCCCCACATGAAGGCCGGCCAGGCATGGCCGATATAACTGGGATCAAGATGGAACATTATGCTTCGCCTCCAAAGTAGTCCTTGATGTACTCAGCGAAGGATGCATCGCCCGTGACATCTTTACCGACGAGGTCGTGGGACAGGGTCCACTTCGAGAAGAGGATGATGTCGTGGCGGCCTTCCTTTTTGATCTTCGGCAGGTTCGCGAGGACGGAGAACATCCAGATGGGCGAATCCTTGATGATGACGGGCTTGCCGGCAGCGCGGAAGCACATTTTCGCCATCTCTTCATAGGTGTAAGTCTCTTTTCCGCCGACTTCGTAAATGGCGTTCTCGTCGCACATGTGAGCGACGATGTATTCCGCGAAGTCCGGGCAGTCGACGACGTTCGCTTTGACGTCGTGGTAGCCCTTCAGGAGCTGCATTTCGCCCTTGTCGACATAGGGTTTGAAGACCTTGCAGATGTCATAGAAGTAGCCGGTCGGTCTGTAAATGACATAGTTCATGCCGCTGTTCAGGACCTCGTCCTCGAACATGGCTTTCGCATGGAGCATCGGGACCTTCTCGGCGCCGGGCTCTTTGCAGGCGATGACGGAGGTGTAGTTGAACTGCGTGATGCCCGCGGCCTTTGCCTCGTTGAGGAGGTTCAGGTTGCCCTGATAGTCGATGTCATAGGTGGTCAGCGTCTTGGACGCGGTGGTAAGGCCCATGGTGGTAATGACAACGTCAATGCCGTCACAGATGCCCTTCAGGGTCTCGGGGTTGGTGGCGTCGATCTGCTTGAAGGTGTATTTGCCTTCGAGACCGTTGTCTTCCTTCTCTTTCAGGTCCGCGGCCACGACGTCATGGCCCGCGTTGACGAGAGCCTTCAGGATCTCAAAACCAAGGTTGCCAAAGGCTCCGGCGAGTAATACTTTCATGTGTACTTCCTCCCAAACGTTAAAGAATTGTTTTATATTGCTTTCTTATCATAACACACTATTTGTAACAAAAGTAGAGAAAATGTCATTTTTTTGTCAAAAGCAACCTTTTTTCTCTCCCGCAACCCGCTTTGGCGATTTACCGCATTGCAAATCGCCCCAAAACGGCATATGATGAAGTTGAAGAATATGCGAAGAAAGGAGGGACAGCCGTAATGGTAGGCGGATTGATCTGGATGGCAATCTGCTTCTCCGTGATGTTCATCATGCTCTACCTGATGATCAAAGTTGCTCTGGAAGACGAGGAGTGACCCATACCATCTTGAGAGAATTTGAATATTGAAAAAAGGAGAAATGAGAAATGCCTGTATTGGAAAAAGTCACCGTAGCCGGCCTCATGATCCCTCAGGAGCCGCTCTACGACGCTCTCACGCTGGTCTCCGGTATTTTCTGGACCATCGTGTACATTGACATCATTTACCGCGGTTTCAAAGACAAGACCTGCGGTATGCCGCTTCTGGTCCTCGGCCTCAACTGGTCCTGGGAGTTCATCTTCGCCTTCATGGGCGAGCCGTTCTTCCACGAAGGGTCGTTCTTCTGCGTCACGCAGCAGACCCCGGTCCAGCGCGGCGTCGACGCAGTCTGGTTCCTGTTTGACTGCGCCATTCTGTATCTGAAATTCAAGTATGGGCGCGATGAATACAACAAAGCCCTTCCCGGCTTTGGCAAAAAGATGTTCGTGCCATACATCCTGTTCATTATTTTCATCAGCTTCCAGGCGGTCTGGTTCATTTCGATGGAACTCGAAGACCATCAGGGCGCTTACGCGGCGTACCAGCAGAACATCTTCATTTCTGCGCTGTATGTCCCCATGCTCATGAGAAAGGGCAGCACGGACGGCCAGTCCATGGTCATCGCCATTTGCAAGTGCCTCGGCACACTGGCGCCGGACGTTCTGGGCGGTATCGTTCTCATCCGTTCCTATCATGTTCCGGTCCCGCAGTTCCTGTACATGGAGACCATGCCGTACATGAAGTTGCTCATCGGCTCCTGCCTGATGTTCGACATCATCTACATCATCAGCCTTTACAAGACCTTCAAGAAGGAAGGCAAGAACCCCTGGACCCGCAAGCCGCTCCCCGGCTATGTCCAGTCCGCGGATGACCCGCACAAATGGGTCCCCGCCGAGGAAGCCTTCACCGCAGAAGCGTAACCCCGCAAACAACAAGGACCGCACCGGTTGGTGCGGTCCTTTTCATTTCTGCAGTTACGCTTTCACGTTGTTCAGGTTCTCGAGGCGGTCGGCATACAGGAACTGTTTGTAGCCGGTCGCTTTTTTGACCGTCTTTAAGTCGTTCGTGCCGTACTCGCCGGTGGCAAGGGCGGCAATGAAGTCGCCGGCGCCGGTGTTCTCATTGAACAGCGTGTGGTTGATGTTCTTGACGAACCAGGTGCTGTGACGCAGCGCGCAGGTGGAGGCGTCGATCTGCCTGTCCGGGCTGAAGTACTTCGCCCAGGAGCCTTCGGTGCGCTTCTTCGTGGCGGGAAGCGTCTCGCCGTAATCCGCGACCGTGGCATAGGCCGACGCGTACTTCGTGTCGATGAGGATGTCCGTCATGCCCTTGGACTTGGAGGTCAGGGGCAGGCCCGGGAAGCCGTAGTTGGCGACGATGGCAACGTCCGTGCCAAGTTTCTCGGCTTTGTTCAGGTTCGCGGACAGGCGGCCCATGGTCTTGTGGTAGACCTGCGCCTGTTTGTAGACCGGGGAACTCTTCGAGATGAAGTTCGTGCGGACGCAGTTGGCCATGTATTCGTCGAAGTCATCGTACGGGATGAACTCGTACAGGACCGTGATATTGCCGATGAGCGGTTTCAGGACCTTCTGGTAAAGGGCGGTCTTCGCGTCTTTGTCCGCCGCGACATTGTTCACGCCGTCCGCGACGTTACGGAGCATGAAGTTGGTCAGGACGGCCGCCAGGGCGATGATCTCGTTGAACTTGCCGCCTTCAAAGGCCTGTCCGAAACGGAGCAGGAAGAGTCCGGCGTCGTCCGGGTCGGACATGACGTCGCCGTTGTAGAGCGCCGTGACGTCAACGCCCGCGAACGCGGAGTTCAGGAAGGTGATATGGTCGATTTCTTTGTCGTTCATGTGGCGGTCCAGGTAAGCGGCCAGGACGGCGCCGCCTTCGGACTCACCGATGAGGTCGACTTTCTTCGAACCGGTGCGCTTTTTGATGGCGTCGATGTACGCGTTCAGCCCATCGCCGAGCTCGTTGAGGTCGAGGCGCCAGTCATAGGTGTAGAAGTAGACGTTCTCCGCGCCCACTTTCTCCTGCATGGTGATGATGAACTTCTGGTCGAGGAGTTCGTCATTCAGCTGGTCGTGCTCCGAGGACGGCGTGTAATACAGGTGCGTGCCGACGCCGGGCGTCGGACGGCCGTTCTCGTCAAGGTTCATGTCGTTGTCTTCGACGATCTTCCCGACCTTGTTGATGAAGGCTTCGGTCTCGGGGTGGATGCCCACCGCGGTGCCGACAAGGTCCGTAATGACCGTCGGGTCGGCAACGACTTTCAGCAGGATGTCGCCAATGCTGCCGAGGCCTAAGTTCTCCCACTCTGCTTCGTCCTCGGTGCCTATGTTCTGGTACATTTTGATACCGTTCATGCCGTGGACGTAAATGACCGGGGTCTTCGGCTTGACAGCGGCAAGCCCCGCCACCATGGTGGACAGGACCATGACCATCGCCAGAACGATACTGACGACGGTTTTGCTCAGTCGTTTCATTTCATTTCCTCCTTGTAAAGTTTCTCCTCATGAGATTTGATCTCCCTGATAGTTTACTATAACCGTAACGCCTCGGGCAACTGAAAACCGCGGTTTTATATTGTTTTGCGGGGCGTCCGGGGAGTAGAATAAAGGTGAAGTTTATATACGTGACCGTAAGGAGGATGAACCCATGTCAAAGAACGTCAAAAATCCGCTTCAGACGAAAGCCGAACAGGCGCAGGTCGTATTTGAAGACCTTGTAGAGCGCCAGGGCATCAAAGCCATTCCCACCGAGTTCGTCGCGGACCCGAAGCGGGAGAAACAGTTCAAGAAGTGCATCAAGAAGGACAACCCGTTCCCGGGCCCCTTTGCTATTGCGCTTGTCGATAAGCGGAAACCCGCCATCAACCTGCTGTTCGAGGAGGAAAAAGTCCTCCAGACGCCGGCCATCGCGGCCGTCCTCGCGGCGTGCTCGTCTGTGGCCACCGAGATCGGTGAGCTGCGCGGCGACAACGTCAAAGACGCGAAGACCACCTGCGACATTGCGTTCGCCGGCCTTCAGGCCGTCCGTCTGTACATGGCGGACTACAGCGGACTTCGCTTCAAGCTGTCCCGTCTGGCCTCTGCCGTCCGGGTCGACAACGCCTGGAACGGCTCCTTCTACAAGTTCCCGACGAAGGACGGCCGCCAGGTCTCCTTCCACGTGTACTATCAGGACCAGCAGAGAAAACTCGTCGCTGCCCTGCCCACGAAGAAGGCCTCCGAGAAATACAACATGTTCTCCATTGGCAAAGACCGCAAGGAGATCACGAAGATCACCTCCGAGCGCAACGCCCTTGACCTCGAGGAACTGTCCTTCGACTGCGGCGCCTGCGGCTGCATGATCCGTTCGCGCGATGAGTGGGAAGCCACCGAAGTCGGCAAAGCCGTCAAGGCCATGCCGCTCATTACGACCGAGAAGTTCGGCAAAGGCAAAGCGCCGAAGTGGGGCAAGCCCGGCAAGGAAGGCCCTCTGTCCGGCATCAAAGTCCTTGACCTGACCCACATTATCGCGGGACCCGCGTGCTCCCGTGTCCTTGCCGAGTACGGCGCGGACGTTCTCATGGTCCGCCGCGGCAAGTTCATCGGCCAGGAACAGGCCATGCTGGAGCTCGACGGCTGGGCCGGCAAGAACTCCATCCAGCTGGACTTCAACGACAAGAAACAGCTCGCGAAGTGCAAAGAGCTCATCAAGAAGGCTGACGTCATCACCTATTCCTATCAGAACGGTACCCTCGACAAGTTCGGCCTGTCCGAAGAAGAGATCCGCAAGCTGAACCCGAACATCATTTACTCCAACCTCATGTGCTTCTCCGACACCGTCTGGAAGCAGCGCCCGGGCTGGGCTCCCTGCGCCGAAGACATCACCGGTCTGTCCGTCCGAAACGGCACGCTGGAGAACCCGGTCAACCTCAACGGTGTCCCTCTGGACTACTTCCCCGGCATGATCCTTGCCCTCGGCACCCTGCAGGCCATCGCCCGCCAGCTGAAGGAAGGCGGCGGCTACAAAGTCACCACGTCCCTCACCCGTGGCGCTCAGTACCTGCATGAGGCTACCGACGTTGCCGAGAAGGGCGGCATTACCCCGACCCTCAGCACGGTCGTGGATAAGTCCGACGAAAAGGTCTGGGATGACCTCCTCGTCTACGTCAAAGGCAATGCCACCGGCGGCAAGGTCGGCTTCCCCGGCCCCGCCACCGTCAACAGCGTCTACCCCACCCGTCCCGCGAACATGCAGTTCAAAGACGGCCGCAAGGGCTGGAAACAGAAATAAACTTCCACCCATATCCAACACCCAGACCCCGGAGCCACCCTCCGGGGTCTTCTTTTGCAAATTTGAAATTGTCAGTGGGTTTGGCTGTGGCGATTGGCTGGTCGTGCGCCGA
>R19__coassemble_1380_pt1 | contig 8897 bp, 6 predicted proteins | sample R19__metabat2_low_PE_020 | metagenome-assembled genome bin R19 | reverse complement strand
TACCGGATACAAGCGCCGGTTTCTGTCTCTTGGAGTTGTCGTAAGACTCAACCATAATGTTGTTCTTGTCGAACTCGAAGAAATGTCTGTGCTCACGGGCCAGCGTCAGGGAACCGGCCGTCGGACGGACATAGCGGTGAAGGGATTCCGCCGCTTCGTGGCCCTCGCCGATGGCGTTGATAACGAAGGACGGGCCGTGGTAGACGTCGCCGCCGACAAAGATGTCCGGGACAGAAGTCTGATAGGTGAACGGATCGGCCTTCGGATAGTTGCCGTGGACGAATTCCACGTTCTCGCCGTCAAGCAGGCCGCCCCAGTCGATGCACTGACCGATGGAGGTGATGACATAATCGGCCTCGACCTCGATGGTGTCGTTTTCGTCATACTTCGGAGCGAAGCGATGGTTCTCGTCGAAGACGGAGGTGCAGCGTTTGAAGACGACGCCCTTGACGTTGCCCTTCTTGTCTTTCAGGAACTCTTTCGGGCCCCAGCTGTTGTTGATGGTGATGTTCTCGGACAGAGTCTCTTCAACTTCCTCGTCGGATGCCGGCATGATGTCGCGGCTCTCGAGGCAGTACATGGAGACGTCTTCGCCGCCGAGTCTGGCAGAGGTTCTGGCTGCGTCGACCGCAACGTTACCGCCGCCGATGACAACGACTTTCTTCGGAACGGTGTATTCTTCCGAACCGTTGACCTTGGCAAGGTGATCGATCGCGGAGATGATGCCTTCGGCATCTTCGCCTTCGACGCCGGCTTTTCTGGAGCCCTGGCAGCCGATGGCGATATAGAACGCCTTGTAGCCCTGATCTCTCAGTTCCTTGATGGTGACGTCCTTACCGACTTCGACGCCGGTGCGGATCTCAACACCCAGTTCGCGGATGACGTCGATCTCAGCAGCGACGACATCCTTCTGCAGCTTGTAGGATGGGATACCGTAAACCATCATACCACCGGCTTTGTCATGTTTCTCAAAGACGGTGGGTTTGTAGCCCTTCTGAGCCAGATAGTTCGCCGCGGAGAGGCCGGCGGGACCGCCGCCGATGATGGCGACTTTCTCGTTCCACTGCGTCAGCTGGTTGGACTCAACGACGATTTCCGGAATGAAGCGGGTCTCTTCGAAGAGGTCGCGCTGGGCGATGAATTTCTTGACTTCATCGATGGCGACGGCTTCGTCGATGGTGCCACGGGTACAGGCTTCTTCGCACTTGCGGTTGCAGACACGTCCGCAGACGGCCGGGAACGGGTTCTCTCTCTTGATGAGCTCAAGAGCTTCGTCGTAACGGCCTTCCTTGGCCATCTGCAGGTAACCCTGGATGGCGATGTGTGCCGGGCAGGCGGACTTACAGGGAGCGGTACCGGTCTCGTAGCATTCTTCACGGTTGGTATCTCTGTAATCCGCGTTCCAGCGGTTCTTCAACCAGATGTGATCGGCCGGGTCATCGCGGAACTCATAGGTCTGCTCGGAACCGTCTTTGCATTTCAGCTTCTGACCAAGACGGACGGCGCCGGCCGGGCAGTACTGGACGCAGCGGCCGCAGGCAACGCAGTTGTTCGGGTCGACTTTCGCGGTATAAGCGGATGCCTCCATGTTCGGGGTATTGAAGAGCATCGCCGTACGCATCGCGTTACAGATCTTGACGTCGCAGTTGCAGATCGCGAAGATCTTGTCTTTACCGTCAACGTTCGTGACCTGATGGACAAAGCCGTTCTTTTCGGCCTGCTCAAGGATGCGATAAACTTCTTCTTTGGTGATGCCGTGATGGCCGGAAGTCTTGGACTGTGTGCAGTAGTCCGCGAAGTCGCCCATCGAGATGCACCAGTGGTTCGGGTCATCCGTACAGCCGACGCCGCGCTCGGCACGCTCCAGACGGCAGGTGCAGGGACCGACGCCGTAATGACCGTCATATTTTTCGATCCAGTAAGAGATATGCTCGACGTCGACCGATTTGTTTTCCGATTCGATGGCTTTTTCGACCGGGATGACATGCATGCCCGAACCGGCGCCGGCTTCCGGGATCATCTGGGTCAGACCGACCGGACCGAAACCTTCGAACGGGAGGTAAGTGGAAAGTTCGAACATCTCCGCAAATTCAGGATGGTCTTCATACCACTCGGGGTGTTCGTTGAGAATCTCGGCAGAGCCCGGGACAAAGTTTTTGACCGAGTATTTTTTAACGCGCTGCGGATTTTCCCAATCCCACTCAACAACGCCGTAATAACCCAGTTCCTCGAGTTTGTAATTGAGGTAGTCTTTGTCGAAATCGACCAGTGCCAGAATCTCTTCAAAGGTCTTCGGCTTCCGAAGACCCATGGCCAGCATGATCTCGGCAGCATCGTCATCGACTACCGGCTCGAGGCCGTAGTAGTCCGGCGCGCGACCGTCGATTTTCTTGAACATACGGTCCGTCGGGATGTGCGCCGCTTTCAGAAGTTTCGGACGGGGATTATCGGTACCGTAACCGCCGAACGGGTGTTTGGTGTGGTCGCCGATACGGCCTCCAAGCGCCTCCTGCGGGGTATAGAAAAATTTCTTCGTTTTCAGGTTTGCCATAATCTTATTCTCCCCTCTCTTACGCGATCTCTTCGCCGTCGGCAAAGGCCTTTAGAATCTGAGTCGTCGGCTTTTTGTCGACGATCATGATATTGGCGGGGCTGCCGGGCAGCAGGAATTCGATCTTGTCATAACCGAAACCGGTCATGGCGCGAACCGTCTTTTCGATGGGCGTCCCTTTGTGGATGCCCTCCATGATCTGCTCAAGCTGCGCCTGATATTTTTCCATCGTCATCGGCGGCTCGATTCCGGGGACCGCATAAGCGGTGAGGCCCGTCGCGAGCGTGTAATCTCCGGCTTTATAGTCGTAGATCTTATCCATGGAAGCTTCCGTGTGGAGAGCGGTATTCTCTCCGTGGTAAATGTTGGTCACTTTACCGTCTTCCATGACGATGTCTCCCCAGAAGGGGAACCATCCGCTGCCGTCCACGACGAGGACGTTTTTCAGCATGATTTTCATAATATACCTCCCTAATCCAAGAACCTGGCAGACAATTGGTCTAACCAGCAATCTCTTAACAAATATATTATATATCAAGAATATAGAGTTAGTTTGGTCTAACCTCTTTTTCGTTAGATGTCACAAATTTGACAGAGTGTGCCATAACAGGTTGCACAAAGAAAAAAGGGCCGTCTGCGCAGATTCCGTTCCCTGCGCAGACGGCTCTATTGCAAAGTTGCAATTAGCATAATTTCCTGACCAATTCTAGAAGCACTTCCGAAAGCGCTTTCTCCGCCAGTTCGTTGACTTCCCGGTAAGATTCGGTCGCGGCGTCCCCCGCGTCATCGGAGATTTTCCGGATCGACAGGAACGGCGTTTCCAGCCGGTCACAGACAGCCGCAATGGCAGCCGTCTCCATATCAAAAGCTTCAATATCGAAGGCTTCTTTATATTCCTGCTTCTTCACGGGATCCGCCAGGAAGAAATCGCCGGTGCCGAGCCGGGCCGCCCTGACACCGTCGATGGAACACGCCGTTTCCAGCAGATCGGCCGCAGCTGTATGAAAACGCGTCCCGTCCGATTTCTGACCGACCGGATAACCGAAAGCGGTCAGATCGAAATCGCACTCCACATAGGAAGAACCGGCGACGACATCGCCCTTGCGGAGGTGCTGGATGGCGCCGGACAGGCCGGCATTGAGGACCGCATCGACCTGATGGTCCAGAATAAGGAGCGACGCGGCAAGGCCCGCATTCACTTTCCCGATTCCGCATTCCACGGCAATGATCTCCGTATCGCCGACCTCGTAGCGGATCGTGTTCATCGGCCGTTTGGACAGAAACTGCCCTCCATCCGAAAGCGCGATCTCGGAAAACGGCTGGAACTCCATTTCATCCGCAAAAATAAAACCGATTCTCTGTTTCATAACGCTGTCTTCCTCTCCTTTGTTTCCGATCATTTCCCTTATTATACACTTTTCTTCGATTCCCGGCTATGATATACTGAAAAGCGAAATCGACACATCGCACACGAACAGGAGAGAGTAAAAATGGAGAAAGAAAACGTCGTCATCCACGTTGCAGGAAGCGAATACAACATCCTCACGGACGAGGACCCCGCATACGTCGAATCTCTGGCCGAAACACTCGATCAGGACATCACGAACATCGTCGCCGCGAACCGCCGTCTGTCCATGACACAGGCCGCCATTCTCGCCGCGCTGGACTATGCGGATAAAGCCGCGAAAGAGTCGGAAGCCGCCGACAACCTGCGCTCCCAAATCAAAGACTATCTGGAAGATTCCGCCCGCTACAAAATGGAAGCGGAAGTCGCCCGCCGCGATGTCGAGCGCCTGCAGAAAGAACTTCAGGAAAAGAAACGCCAGCCGTTTTGAAGGAGATTTCTCAAAGGAGACAGCTGAATATGATCACCAGACCGGAGATCCTGGCTCCCGCAGGGAGCATGGAATCCTTACGGGCTGCTGTGGAATGTGGTGCCGACGCCGTTTATTTAGGCGCCGGCCACTTCAATGCCCGCCGGAACGCGCAGAACTTCACGGAAGAAGAACTGCGTGACGCAATCGAATACTGCCATGTTCGCGGCGTCAAAGTCCATTTGACGCTGAACACGCTGGTTTCCGACGAGGAACTACCGGACGCGCTCGATCTGATCGAAGCGTCGTGCGCACTCGGAGTCGACGCACTCATCGTACAGGACCTCGGCATTGCCGCTCTGGTCCGTGAGACAGCCCCGGACATGGAGTTGCATGCCTCGACGCAGATGGCGGTCATGACGCCGGACGGGTTTCGCGAGCTGGCTAATCTCGGCTTCACCCGTGCCGTACTTCCGCGGGAGCTGTCTCTGCAGGAGATCCGGATGATCCGGGAATCGACCCGGGACACCGGTCTGGAGCTGGAGATGTTCATCCACGGAGCCCTCTGTATGTGTGTCTCCGGACAGTGTTATCTCAGTTCCATGATGGGCGGCCGCAGCGGGAACCGCGGTCTCTGCGCCCAGCCCTGCCGCCTGCCGTTTTTTTCCGAAACGTCCGATCACGCGCTGTCTCTCCGGGACCTTTCCGCCGTTGAAGCGATCCCCGCATTGTTTGAAGAAGGCGTTCTGTCCTTCAAAATCGAGGGCCGCATGAAACGGCCGGAATATGTTGCGGCCGCCGTCACCGCCTGCCGCAACGCCGCAGACGGGACTCCGGACAAAGAACTCCTCGCCCGTCTGGATGCCGTATTTTCCCGCTCCGGACACACCAACAGTTATCTGGAAGGAACCCTCGGGCACGAAATGTTCGGCATCCGGCGGAAAGACGATGTCACAGCCGCCTCTCCCGTACTGAAGCAGCTGGAGCAGCTGTATAAAAAGGAGCGAAGGGCGGCACCGGTCACATTCTCTCTGGAAGCAAAGCTGGATCAACCCCTGAAACTGACCGCTTCCCGAGACAGCCTCTCCGTTACCGTCGATACCTCGGAAGATTACCGGGTGGAAGCCGCCCGGAACGTCGCCACAACAAAAGAGAAAGTCCTTGCCCAGCTCGGGAAAACCGGCGGGACCGGGTTTTCCCTGTCAGAGGGCGGCTGCTCGGTCACCCTGGACGAAGGCGTCAACATTCCGGCGTCTGTCCTCAACGACCTGCGGCGAAAAGCTCTGTCCGAACTGACAAAGGCTATTTCAAAAAGCAGTCGGAAATCCTTCGACCGCCAAAAGGCAGACGAGCGCTTCCGCTCACTGCAAGAGGCCTCTGCCCGACGGCCGGTCAGAAGCCGGAAAACCGCCTATGCAAGACTGTCCGATGCTGCGCAGCGGCCGGCCCTGCAAAGAAACGCGCCGGTCTGGATCCTTCCTGTCTCCGCGCCGGTCGAAGAATTCGACCGCTTGTCGGCAGAACATCAGCCCTTCGGCGTCGAGATCCCGCGCGGGCTGTACGGCTCCCTTCCGGCGGTAAAAGAACAGCTTCGCGCCGCCCGGGGACACGGGGCCTCCTTTGCCTTTGCCGGCACACTGGACGGGACCGCTCTGGCAAAAGAGGCCGGGCTTCCGATCCTTGGCGGGTTTACGCTCAACGCGTTCAACAGTGTATCGCTGCAGGAATGGCAGCGTCTGGGAGTCCGGGACATGACCGTATCTCAGGAACTGCGTCTGACACAGATCGGTACGTTGAAAAAGCCACCGGAGCAGACTTCGGGGCTGCTCGTCTATGGACGCGCTCCTCTGATGCTCACCCGCAACGCGCCGGACGGCATCGATGGAACCCATGCCATCCTGACCGACCGAAAGCAGGTCGCCTTCCCGGTCCAGAGGGACGGCGACGCCTTTGCGCTGCTCAATTCCAGACCGCTCTGGATGGCCGACCGCATACACGAAGTGCGGGGCGTCGAATTCCACCTCTACTGGTTCACGGTCGAGTCACCGGAAGATGTAGAGACTATTCTGGACCAATATAAGAATCAAATGCCCGCGGCCGGGGAATTCACCCGGGGGCTTTACTATAAGGGCGTTTTGTAAGAAAGGACGGGACCTCATGTCTGAAACCATTCGTATCAAATACTTCACGGAAAACATCGAAAAACTTCGCTACATCGACGGGAAATCCGACTGGATCGACCTCAGAGCCGCGGAAGACGTCACGCTCAAAGCCGGCGAATTCAAGCTGGTGCCGCTGGGCATTGCCATGCAGCTGCCCGAAGGGTACGAAGCCCATGTCGTGCCCCGCTCCTCCACTTTTAAGAACTTCGGCATCCTGCAGGTCAATTCCATGGGCGTCATCGACGCCTCGTACTGCGGCGACAACGATCAGTGGTTCATGCCGGTCCTTGCCATGCGTGATACCGAGATCCATGTCAACGACCGCATTTGCCAGTTCCGAATCATGAAAAACCAGCCTCCTGTCGAATTCGAACTCGTTGAACACCTCTCCGGCGAAGATCGAGGCGGCTTCGGTTCGACCGGAAAGCAGTAACCGTAGGGAAATATTGTGTCCATCCGTAAACTTATGCTAAAATAAAAAAGTCTTATTAACGTTTTGAGAACATTTGGAGGTTTTATTATGAGTGAGAAAGTCTCGGTGAAGGTCAGCATCGGCTCCACTTCCACAGAACCGTCTGTCGAAGAACCGAAGCCGTCCGCTCCCGCACCGAAAAAGAAGTTCCGACTGAACGGCATCCAGATCGGCGCCATCTGTTTCGTCATTCTGTTTGCCATCATCTGCGCTGTTCTTGCACCGATCACATCCGCTTCCGGCACGCTGTGGGCTCTGTTCCCGCCGGTCGTTGCCATCGGCCTTGCGCTCATCACGAAGGAAGTCTATTCCTCCCTTCTGATCGGCACCCTGGTCGGCGCGCTTCTGGCCGCAAAGTTCAGCCCGGCCGCTACCATGGACTACCTGATCAATGACGCCATGATCTCCGCCGTTTCCGGGACCGCAGGCATTTTCCTGTTCCTGGTCTTCCTCGGCATCATCGTCTCCCTGCTCAACAAGTCCGGCGGTTCCGCCGCGTTCGGACGCTGGGCGCAGGAACACATCAAGACGAGAGTCGGCGCCATGCTCGCGACCTTCGCGCTCGGCATCCTGATTTTCATTGACGACTATTTCAACTGCCTGACTGTAGGCGCCGTCATGAAACCGGTCACAGACTCCCACAAGGTCTCCCGCGCAAAGCTGGCCTACCTGATTGACGCCACGGCCGCACCCATCTGCATGATCGCCCCCATTTCTTCCTGGGCGGCTGCCGTTTCCGGTTCCGTTGACGCCGAGACGGCGGGCATGTCCGGCATCAAGCTGTTCTGCATGGCCATCCCCTACAACTTCTATTCTCTGCTGTCTCTGGTCTTCGTCGTTTCCATCTGCCTTATGAAATTCGACTACGGCCCCATGAAGAGACATGAATGGAACGCCCTCAACAAAGGCGATTTCTTCACGGAAGGCGAACGCGCCGAATCCGTAGAAGTCCAGTCGAACCCGAGAAGCCGGATCCTGGACCTCGTCCTGCCGGTCATCGTTCTCATCTTCTGCTGCGCATTCGCGATGATCTATGTCGGCGGCTTCTTTGACGGCGTCGATTTCATCACCGCGTTCTCCGACACCGACGCGACCGTGGCTCTCCCCTGGGGCGCCATCATCGCACTGGTCTTCACCATCATTTATCTTATCTGCCGGAAACTCATCACCTTTAAGGATGCCATGAAGAGCATTCCGGAAGGCTTCATCGCCATGATCGCTCCCATCATCATCCTGACCCTTGCCACCTCCCTGAAGAACCTCACCACCGGCGAAGAGATCCTCAACGCCAGCGCGTTCGTCGAAGGCGCCATGAGCGGTGTGGCCGGCGGCCTGCAGTCCATGCTGCCTGCCATCATCTTTATCGTCGCCGTGTTCATCGCGTTCGCGACCGGTACTTCATGGGGCACGTTCGGCATTCTTATCCCGATCGTTACGACGGTCTTCCATGACCCGACGAACCCCCTGTTCATTATGGGTATCTCGGCCTGTCTCGCCGGCGCCGTCTGCGGCGACCATTGCTCCCCCATCTCCGATACGACCATCATGTCCTCGGCCGGTGCGGAATGCAACCACCTGAACCACGTCAACACCCAGCTGCCGTATGCGCTGACCGTTGCGGGCTGCTCCTTTGTCTCCTTCATTATTGCGGGTTATCTCAAGAGCGTCTGGTTCAGCCTTCCGATCGCCATTCTCATCACCATCGGCACCCTGTTCGTCCTGAAAGGAACCATCGGCAAGAAAGAATATGACCCGAACAAAGTCTCCAAAGGACTCATGTCTCAGGAGACCCTCGACAGAATGAACGACTGATCGTTCCACACAAAAAACAAAAAGACCGAGTCTTTGGACCGAACCAGTAAAATCGGACAATAGACAAAAGACCCCCTCATGTAGGA
>R19__coassemble_1347_pt1 | contig 9047 bp, 7 predicted proteins | sample R19__metabat2_low_PE_020 | metagenome-assembled genome bin R19 | reverse complement strand
GCTGCCGCACACGCGCCATCGGCGCACGACCGGTCAATCGCCACAGCAAGCCTCGACAAATTCAAATTTGTAAAAGCATAAAAAGACCACGGTGCCGGGGAGGCGCCGCGGTCTGGAACAAGATTTCGTTTTAACCATTCTCGGTTTCGTCTGCAGCCTTCAGTTCAGACTCCAGTTCTTCGAGAGAATGGTGGTGTCCATGCTTTTCATCGGACACATAATGGTTATGGTCGTGGTCGTGCTGAATGGTATGTGTATGGGTCGAACCTCCATGGGTATGCGTAAACGTATGCGTGTGCAGGTGGTGATGGTTCCGCACCAGGGTGTCCTGAACGACCAGCGCCGCGCCGGCCGCCATGACCAGCAGCGCCGCAAAGTAAAGAAGCGTCAGGGGTTCGCGCAGGAAAACAAAGGACAGGAACGCACCGATAAACGGGTTCACCGCATAGTAGGCGCTGGTCTTTGCCGCGCCGAGCGTGTTCTGCGCGCGGACATACAGGAAAATACTGAGACCGTAGGCCACGAAACCGATCACCAGCGCAATGGCGATATACGAAAGTCCCGGAATCTCCTCCCGCAGGATCCGCGATATGATCAGCGCCCCAAGGCCCGAGAACAAGCCCTTCAGCGTGACGATCTGATACGTGCTCTTATCCGAAATCTGCCGGGTACAGTTATTTTCAAGACCCCAGCAGACCGTGGCGCCGAGTACCAGCAGAGAACCGGCCGAGAACCGGAAGCTTCCGGCCCCCTCGAAGCTCAGCAGGATGCTGGAGAGCGTGATGAGGCCGATTGCCGCCCAAAGGCGTTTGGTCACGGTCTCCCGGAAAAGCAGAAGGGCGATGAGCGTGGTCGCGACGATCTCAAAATTGCCGAGGAGCGACGCGTTGGAAGACGTTCCGTACCGGATGCCGAACATCAGCAGGATGGGTGCCGCGATGTCCAGGACGATCATCCCGATGACAAAAGGCAGGTCGCTTTTTACCAGACGATCTTCCCCGGCGCGTTCCTTCCGCCGGAACACGCCGAGAACGGCAATGCCGATGCCGGCGCCAAGGTACAGCAGCGCTGCGAGAAACGTCGGCGGCACATCGTCCAGCAATCGTTTCGACACCGGGATGTTCACGGCATAGAATACCGCCGCCAGCAAGGCAAGGACAATGGCCCTTGCCTGTCCGCTTCGGTCCATAAGTTCCTCTTTTCTGTGTCTTACATCAGTTCGTCGAGGGCGTTGGCGATGCGTTTGCCGCGGCGGACTTTGACCTTGTCGTAGAGCTTTCCGCGGGCGACGACCATGTCGACGTTTCGAAGGGCCTGGACGTCTTCGAGCGGGTTCTTCTTACAGACGATCATGTCGGCGCATTTCCCGGCTTCGAGGGAACCGAAGCAGTCATCCATCTTCAGGATCTTCGCGGCGCCGAGGGTGGCGCAGTAGAGCGCTTCTCGGTCAGAGGCTCCGACGTATTTCACGAAGTAGCGGAGTTCTCTCCACATGTCCGCGTGGGACACAAAGGCGCAGCCGCAGTCCGTACCCAGAGAGACCGGAATGTCGTTGGCAAGGCACTGCTTCGCGCATTCGATGATGCCGTCATAAACGATTTTACCGTTGATGTGGCCTTCTTCCGAAGCGTAGCTGACTTCCCGCGGCATGATGGCATAAGGCGCGGCCGGAGAAATGGTGCAGGTGTGAGCAGCACCGGTCTTTTTGAAGAGGTCCAGCATATAGTCGTCCAGCGTGAAGCCGTGCTCAATGGTGTCGACCCCGTTTTCGAGTGCAACACGAACGCCTTCGGCGCTCTCGACGTGCGCGGCAACCTGCAGCCCGTTTTCATGGGCAATGTCGCAGCAGGTCTTCACGATTTCCGGAGACATACGAAGGACGCCCGGTTCGCCGACCACGGTCGCGTCCATGACGCCGCCGGTGATCATGAGCTTCACGAGGTCCGGTTTGGTCTTCAGAAGCTTTTTCATGTCTTTTTCGGCCATTTTCGGGTCCTTCGTCTTCGTGGCGATGAGCCCTGCCATATGGCCGCCCGGCACAGAAATAGCGCTGTTCGACGTCAGGATGCGGGGACCGACGGCTTTGCCCTTGTTGATGTCGTCCCGGACTTTTCCGTCGACATCCCGGACGCCGCCGACGGCGCGGACCGTCGTGACACCGCTGTAAAGGTCTTTCCGAATGAGGACTTCCTCATATTTTTTCAAGATGTAACGCATAAGGCGCGGCTTGGAGACAGCCTGCAGCAGCGGGCCGAGAGCCTCGATGTCAAGGTTCGATTCCCGCGACGGCGCATAGTCCGGCAGGGCGATATGCATGTGCATGTTGATCAGACCCGGCAGAATATATTTTCCCTTGAGGTCGATGACTTTATAACCTTTTTTCTTGAAATTCTTCTTGTCGACGATGTCGGTGATGGTCTCCCCTTCCACAAGGATGACTTTTCCTTTGACGGGTTCCATCTCTTTGGTTCCGTCGATCAGGATTCCGTTGATATATGCATACTTTTTCATGTTCGTATAGCCTCCTTTCCCAATATTATATGTTATACTGGAACAGAAAGCAAAAGCCTATCGCGAAAACCAAAAGGAGACCTTTCCATGAAAATCTTATTTGCCGGTTCCGAATGTTATCCGTTCGCCAAGACTGGCGGACTCGGAGACGTTATGAGCGCGCTGCCGAAAGCGCTGGCAGCCGAAGGCGTCGATGTGCGGGTCATCATGCCGAAGTACGCGTGCATCCCGCAGCAGTATAAAGACCAGATGCAGTATGTCTGCCATTTTGACATGGATATCACATCCGCCGGCATCATGAAATATGTCGGCATCATGTCCCTGCAGATGGACGGCGTCACCTATTATTTCATCGACAACGAGGAATATTTCTCCAACGGCAACCCGTACACCAATATGGCCGAGGACCTTGGGAAATTCATCTTCTTCGACAAGGCGGTCCTGGCCGCCCTTCCGGTCATCGGTTTTGTGCCGGACGTCATCCACTGCCACGACTGGCAGGCCGGCCTCATCCCGGTCTACCTTCGCACCCTGTTCCGGGACACGGAAGTCGGGCAGCACGCCAAGACCATCATCACGGTCCACAACCTGAAGTTTCAGGGCCAGCATGAGCTCGGCCTCATCAAATACCTCTCGGGTCTTCCGGACTATGTCTTCACGCCGGACCAGCTGGAGATCAACGACGACGCCAATATGCTCAAAGGCGCCCTCGTCTACTCCGACATCATCTCCACGGTCTCCGACACCTATGCCGGCGAGATCAAGACGGCGGAATACGGCGAATACTTAGACCCGGTCATCCGCTACCACCACATGAAACTCTGCGGCATCGTCAACGGCATCGACTACGACATCTGGAACCCTGCCACGGACGACAAGCTCGCTTTCAAATATGACGTGAACAACGCCATCGAAGGCAAGAAGGCCAACAAGCGGGCCCTGCAGGAAGAGCTCGGTCTCGAAGTCGATGACTCCAAGTTCGTCCTCGCCCTCATCTCCCGCCTGACGGACCAGAAAGGCCTCGACCTCATCTCCGCGGTCTTTGAGCAGTTCATTGACGGCAACACGCAGTTCGTGCTCATCGGCACGGGTGAGCCGCAGTACGAGGACACCTTCCGCTATTTCGAAAACGAGCACAAAGGCACTGTCTCGTCGAACATCATGTACTCGGACGAGCGCGCCCACAAAGTCTACGCGGCGGCGGACGCCTTCCTCGTCCCCTCCCGCTTCGAACCCTGCGGCCTGACACAGCTCATCTCGTTCCGCTACGGCGCCCTGCCCATCGTCCGGGAGACCGGCGGTCTGAAGGATACCGTCCAGGCCTACAACCGGTATGAAGGCACCGGCAATGGCTTCTCCTTTGACCAGTACCGTGCCGACCTGCTGCTGAACACCGTCAACTTCGCGAAGACCGTGTACTTCACGGACCGGGAAGCCTGGGACGCCATGGTCAGACGCGCCATGGAAACCGACCATTCCTGGAACGCCTCCGCCCGGAAATACATCGACCTTTACCACAGGGTCCTCGGCGATTGACCCATGGCTGACTCCGTCCAACGCATCCGGACGAAGGAGGAGCAGGCCCAGTACGACCGGCTGGTCAACACCCCGATTCCAAAGCTGATCCCAAGTCTTGCGGTCCCGACCATCCTCAGTATGATGGTCACCATGTTCTACAACCTGGCCGACTCCTATTTTGTCGGAAAGCTCGGGACCAGCGCCAGCGCCTCCATCGGCATCGTGCTGAGCGTCCAGGCGGCCTTTCAGGCCTTCGGTTTCATGTTCGGTCACGGCTCCGGCACCATCGTCAGCCGCCTGCTGGGGCAGGGAAAGCGAAACGAGGCCGATGTGACCCTTTCGACCGGGTTCTTCGCTTCCATCGTTTTCGGCATCCTCGTCACGGTCGCAGGGCTCCTGACGTTGACACCGCTCATGAGGCTCCTCGGCAGCACGGAGACCATCCTCCCCTACGCCGTCGCCTACGGGAAGTATATCTTCCTCTCCGGCACCATGCTCTGTGCCAGCTGTGTCCTGAACAATGTGCTGCGGTATGAGGGCAAAGCCTTCTACGGCATGATCGGACTCGTCTCCGGCAACGTGCTGAACATCATCGCGGACCCGGTGTTCATCTTCGGGTTCCATATGGGCGTCAAAGGCGCCGGCGTCGCGACCGCGCTGGCACAGACGGTCTCTCTGCTCATCCTGCTCTATATGTTCCTCAGCGGGAAATCCGTCACCAGACTTTCCTGGAAAGCGGTGGATCTCCAGCCGTTGCGCACGCTGAAAAACATCTGCCGCAACGGACTCCCGAGCCTCATCCGGCAGCTGCTCAACACCGTCGGCACGACCGCGCTGAACATCAGCGCCCGCCCGTACGGCGACGCCGCCATCGCGGCCATGACCATCGACGGCCGGGTCGCCATGTTCATCGGCTCGTTCATCATCGGCATCGGACAAGGCTATCAGCCGGTCGCCGCCTACAACCACGGCGCGGGCCGGCCGGACCGCATCCGCGAAGGCTTCCGCTTCACCTTTTTCTCCGCCGAAATCATCGTCGGCATTCTGGCCGTTCTGTCCATGGTCTTCGCCGAGCCCATCGTCGGCTTTTTCCGGGACGACCCGGAAGTCATCGAGATCGGCGCCAAAGCCATGCTCTTCTTCGGCATCTCCATGTTCTTCCAGCCCTTCAGTGTCTGCACGAACATGATGCTGCAATCCATTGGCGATTCGCGGGGCGCGTCCTTCCTCGCCTCTTTGCGAAGCGGACTCTACTATATCCCGATCCTGATCGTTCTGCCCCGCTTCATAGGGCTCACCGGTATCCAGAGCGCGGCCATGTGGTCGGACCTTCTGACCATGCTCACCTGCATTCCATTTGCTTTTCTGTATTTTAAAAACCTCCGGAAATGACCGGAGGTTTTTTCATATTCAGTATTCTTTTGAATCAGTTGCCGGGTTTGGCAGGCGGAGTGCCGCCATTGCCGCCGGGGCCGCCATTGCCGCCTTCACCGGGTTTTTCCGGAGGCGTACCGCCGCCCATCTGTCCGCCGCCGTTCTGGGAACTTACGGCTTTGGCTTCGACCTGGTCACCGGTGGACGCGGTACCGCTCTTGTACTCTTTGCCGTTCACATAGAGCTTATGGCCGTTTAAGTTGATGCTGTCGGCGTCACAGGTAAGAGACGTAATGTAGGAGTCGCCGGTCAGGGTCCAGGTGGAACCGTCCTTCAGTTCGACGTATACATCGCCCTCTGCCCCATCCGAATTGATGGCGCCGGTAAACGCGGACTTGTTCGTCATCAGCAGGTTCAGCGTGGAGACCTCATCGACGATCATGTCCCCGTTGATGGTCTGGGCATCGGCGTTCAGGGTGACCTGTCCGCCGTTGGAGCCTTCACTGCCCCAGCCGGCCGCGCAGGCGCGCAGGAAGATGCCGTCTTCGTCCTTGTTGACGATCTTCGCCTGGGTCAGGTTGATGACGGTCTTCGTGTTGTTGACGAAGAAGATGTCGCCGTTTTTGTTGACGAGCTTGCCGCCTTCCATCGTGAACTTCGACGTGCCGTCATCGGCATCGCCGGACATGGACTGGTAAATCATAACTGCCTGATAATAGTCAGACTTGTCGCTGTTCTTCGTGGTGTTGTCCGCTGTCAGGTTCACATTGTTGAGTGTGACGGAGTTCTTGCCTTCCACGACCACGCCCTGGGACGCGGTGGACACGAGTTTCGCGTCATTGACGGTGATGTCCGCCGTGGAATAGATGACCGGAGAGCCGGTGCCGTCCGTTGTGTAAGAACCGTTCGTCACGGTGACCGTCCCGCCGCCGCGGTCCGAACGGATGGCGGCCGAGGAGTTACCGGTCGTGTGGATGGTCAGGTTCTTCGCGTTCATGGTGCCGCCGCCCGTGGTCATGAGACCGCCGGAGCAGTTGCCCGTCGTTTCGATGACCGAGTTGGAGATGTTGACGGTCGTCCCTTCGCCGTAGCTGAAGACGCCGTTGGCATGGGTGCCGTTCGTCTGGACGAGAATATCATCCAGGTTGAGGGTCGCCTTGTTGGTCGCGAAGATCGCGGCATTGGAGCCGTAGAAGTCGGCCTCATCACCGGAAGCTTCGCCGGTCTTCTGAACGGCCAGGTCTTTATACGTTGCCGTTTCGGCATCGGCCGTGATGGCATGTTCGCCGTCCGCCGAATTCTCTTTGGTCTCATTGACCGTGATGTCATCGGCCGTCAGGTATTTCACTTCCGTCTGCGTGACCGCAGCCGCGGCCGCGGTGGTCGTCTCAGCCGTCTCTTCGGCTTTGTTGCATCCGGTGAACGCCACGGAAACCGCCAGCGCCAGGGTCACTGCCATGGCACGGCTCATCGCCTTTGTCTTCATAAAAAAGTTCCTCCCGTCCGGTGGATTTGTTTGTATCCATCGTACGGAAGGAACTTAAAAGCAACTTTAGAAATTAGTTAAGTTTAACTTAAAACTTATTTCTTCTTGTTTTTCTTTTCCTGTTTTTCGGCGTTGCGCTTGTCGTTGATGATCTTGACATGCTCGTCGGTAATGAGAGTAACGTCGTTCTCCTTTGCCCAGTCGACGCAGCCCATGAGGACGGTCTTCAGGAACGGGCGCGGGACCTTGACGAAGTTCATGAGGGCTTCGTCGGTGAACTTGACGACGTCGTCGCAGCGGTCCGCTGCGTATTTGATGGTGGCGATGTCCATGTCTTTCGGTGCCGGAACGGGCTCGCTGATGGCCTTTCTGCCCTTGAACGGAGTGTACCAGAAGTTGGTGGAGTCACGATAACCGTAGTCGACCGGAACGGGCGGGAAGTCCTTCGCCTTGACGCCGTTGACGATGGCATCATAATACTTCGGCTTCATGAGGATGTGTTCGATCTTCAGGATGAAGTGGGCGCCGAACTTGGAGGTGATTCCGTTGAAGTCATTATACGGGCCTTCATAACCGTCGGTCTCGCCGGCTTTCCATTTGCCGCCGTTGTCGAGGCTGGAGTCCCAGGTGCACTCGAAGACCTGGAAGGCGGACTTGATGACCGGAGGACGGTCTTTGTCGGCGGGGTCCGTAATGCCGTCTTCAAACTTGAACTTGCAGTCGGGCATCTTGTCCTCGGACGGGCCGGGGAAGCCAAGACGAACCGCCTCTTTGAAGGTCTTGCGGTCGTCCGGGATGAAGTTGATGGCGCACTTGCCGGTCCGAAGCAGGTTCTGGCAGGTGTTGGAGTTGTTGCGGCAGTTGAGCAGCATGGCATAGTAGTCTCTGCCCGCGACATAGTACGGGGAGATCAGAGAGTAGGAGCCGACGTTGGTGCTTCCGTCCGGGTTGATCGTCGTGATGCAGACGGTGGGCATCGGGAAGAATGCGGACGTCTGATAGAAGTTGTCGACGATTCGAAGGTCTTTAAAAGAGCTCATTGCAGTGGTTCCTCCTTTTTCATTTTCGAATTCTGCAGAATTTATTATATAACTTTTCACTTTCTATTTGTATACAAACTTCAATTATTGTATAATTTTTTTGTAGAAAAAAATGAAAAAGCAAAGAAAGGTGGATATTATTATGTCTCGTGAAACCGTTTATCTTTCGTTCGAAGCCGGCAAGCCCTTTGCCAACAGCCAGTATTTTGCCTATGGCGATTATCGCCTCCACTATCGGATCGACCCCGCGAAGGGCGCCGAAAAGGCGAAGATGTTCATGCTCCACGGCTTCGGCTGCGACACCACGTTCTATGATGAGCTGGTCGAGCAGTATGTCGCCGCCGGCATCAAGTGCGTCCGCGTCGACCTGCCGGACTTCGGCTATTCGACGAGAGAGAAAAAGGGAATCAACTATGTTCCCCAGATCGAGATGCTCTTTGCCCTCATGGACGAACTCGACACCGACAAATCCGGCTGGATCATCGTCGGTCACTCCATGGGCGGTTCCGTCACCCTGCAGATGGCGAACCAGGACGCGTCCCGCTTCAACGCGATCATCCTGAACGCTCCGCTGCTCATGGCGAATGTTCCGGACTTCGTCGGCCCCATCATGCTGTCCAAACCCATGACCAAAGTCCTGGACGCGGCCTTCAAATTCGTCTCCCCCTATGACTGGATCTGGAAACTCATGACCCTGCTCATGACCTTCAACCCGATCTATTCGCTGAACTATGACGCGAAGAAATTCTCCACGCCGTACATGGTCAAAGACGCCGGCACTGGTCTCTGCTACATGACTTCCAAGACCAAGGTCCCGGATCTCAAAGAGCTCCACAAGATCACCTGCCCGGTCCAGCTGGTCACCGGTCAGTGCGACCTCTTCGTTTTCCCGACCAAGGCAAAACAGCTGCGTAACGCGTTGCCGGCCGGTTATGACGACCACTCCATGAAACTCGGCGGACACTGCTTCCTGCAGGACAAGTCCAAAGCGACCGCGAAACTCGGTCTCGACTTCCTCCGCAAGAACAACGTCATCTGACTTGTATAAAAAAAGACCCCGCGAACTGGACCGAACCAGTAAAATCGGACAATAGACAAAAGACCCCCTCATGTAGGAC
>R19__coassemble_1296_pt1 | contig 9230 bp, 8 predicted proteins | sample R19__metabat2_low_PE_020 | metagenome-assembled genome bin R19 | reverse complement strand
AAACCATTGCCAAGCAGGCCGAAGGGCAGAATGCCCCTTTGGCCTGTTGTCAACCCCACACGGCGGGCGGAAGGGTTTGTCAAGGTCGGCGGGTTGGAGAAATAATCACAGCAACCAGTCCGCCGCGTTTAGCGGGCGGAGAACCTTGACAAGCCCGAACGGCTGCCGCACACGCGCCATCGGCGCACGACCAGCCAATCGCCCACGCAAACCCCCGGCAAATTCAAATTTTTTGTACTTTTTAGAAAAAGATGGTTGACTTTGCAATACTAGTATGCCATACTAGTATTGCAATCGGACAAAAAACAAACCTACTTTGTGATTGTGAGAAAGGAGTATCATTATGGAGTACGGTCCCGTATTGACTGACCTGATGACGAAGCTGGACCTCCACAATCTGGACATCCTCGGCGTCGTCCTCCCGTGTGCCCTCGCGTTCCTCGGCGGGTACCTGGTCTACATTTTCTGTATGATCATCTTATTCAAGGAACACACCAGCTGCTATCCGTACTGGATGCATACCTTCTATTTTGCCTGTGACTTCATGGGCGGCATTTTCTGGATCAAGCTTGCCACCATGACCGGCAACTTCTGGGCGTTTTATGCCTTTGGTATCTGCATGTTCATCTGGGTCATCCTGGAAATCATATGCATGTACTTCAGTGCCAAGTGGGAACGGCAGGAAGTTTTCGGCTCGTTCTTCAAAGGTGAAGTGACCATGGGTCAGGCAGCAAGCACCTACATCATTCAGATCCTTATGTGGATGTTCGTCATCGCAAACTTCATCCATATGCTCGGCGGGTTCGCGGATGCCGCGTTCTTCAAGCTCTACTTCTGGACGAACCTCATGGTCCCGCTCGGCCCCTGCTGGTTCTGGCATCGCCGCGGCGTCAAGAACGGCCGCGTCGGCTCCGGTATGGCCCTGAACATCATGATCCTCATCACCATTATTATTACCTGGACCCCGGCCGGCATCGGCATGTGGTGCTCCATCTCGGACTACTTCTGGTCCCCGACCTTCATCATCGCGGGTATCGGCACCATGTGCATCGCTATCTGGAACATCGTATACCAGGCGAAACTGCCGAAGAAGCCGGAAGTCATCCCCGGAAAGAAACCTTTACCGTAAGCGATTGTGAAAAAGAAAAGCAGGGCATTTGCCCTGCTTTTCTTGAAATGGTATACTTTTTCCAGCAGAAATGAAAAGGTGACACATATGGCAGCTCCCAAAAACCTGAAGGAACGGCAGCGCATTTATGACCACGCGCTGAAGCTGTTCGCCAAACAGGGTTATACCAAAACCAAATACAGCGACATTGCGGAGGCCTCCGGTTCTTCGAAGTCCATGGTCCAGCACTATTTCCCCAAAAAGGAACTTCTGGTCCGGGAATTTCTGAACGAGCACCTGGAGTCCATCGCCAAAGAGGCTGAAGCCTATGCCGGAGACGACATCATGAAGCTCTTCTGCATGATGGGTCTGCTTCACTTCCACACGCTCCTGAACGACGAAACAATGAGTCTGTTCTATGGCGATCTGCTGGCCTCCCGTGAATTGACTGACATCATTGTCGAGGCGGAGCGCGACTGGGCCGGCGCACGGCTGGAGGGTGCTTCAGAAGGACCTATATTTGTCAAAGATGCTTTGACCGTTTCCCTCGGAGGCGCCTATGAACTCATGTTCCAGGCAGTCAAGTCCGGGAAGAGGCTGAGTGCATCGTATGTGGAATACGCTGCCATTGTTCCCTTCGCCCTGTCCATTGGTTATGAGCGTGAATCCATTGTAGCCATACTGGAAGAATGCATTTCAGAATTTGAAACAAAGAAATAAGTGAATCGCTCAGAGGCTCCTCGGAAGAGGGGCCTTCTTCTTTCCGCGGCAACTAATTGACGGGGGACAGCAGGCAGAGTATAATTGGTACGATTTCGTACCATTTGCAAACAGGAGTATTTCATGAACCATCTTCAACAATTTACAAATATTACCGGAGAGATCGACGCGCTTTACCACGAGGCGGCGTTTCTTCTCGGGCAGTCGGACAGCACCATGACCGTGCTGTACACGGTCCGCGCAAACGGCGGACAGTGCAGCATCTCCGACATCTGCAGGCTTTCCGGTATCCGCAAACAGACGCTGAACTCCGCGCTGCGCAAAATGGAGCAGGAGGGGCTCATCGCCCTCGAAGCGGATGGAGCGAAAGCCAAGACCGTCGTTTTCACAAAAGAAGGCGCCGAACGCGCCGAGCAGACCGCCGGACGGCTTCAGGCCATGGAAGACAACGCACTTGCTGACTGGACGCCGGAAGAAGTCGAGCAGTATCTTGCTCTGTCGAACCGTTTCCTTTCCCGCTTCCGGGAACAGGTTGCAAAACTGTAAGGAGGCCGAAATGGAAGAAAAGAACTTAAGTGAACTCGGCGGCCATTACGGGTACCGACGCCTTCTGCAAAAGACCGTCCCCTCCATCGTCATGATGATCTTCTCCTCCGTCTACAGCGTCGTGGACGGATTGTTCATCTCGAACTTTGCCGGAAAAACCCCCTTCGCGGCGATCAACCTCATCATGCCCTACCTGATGATCCTTGCGGCCAGCGGGTTCATGATGGGCACCGGCGGCAACGCCTACATCTCCAAGCTCCTCGGAGAAGGCGACAAAGACAAGGCCCGTCGCATCTTTTCCCTCATCGTGTTCGTCACACTCTTCGGCGGTGCCGCGCTCTGCATTCTGGGGCAGGTGCTCCTGCGCCCCGTCGCCATCCTCCTCGGCGCGGAAGGCGAACTTCTGGAAAACGCGGTACTCTACGGGCGCATCGTCCTGTGCGGCGGCGTGGCCTTCATGTACCAGATGGAATTCCAAAGTCTTTTCCCCACGGCCGGAAAACCGACCCTCGGGCTCATCATCATCGTGGCCGCCGGCGTCACGAACATCGGGCTGGACGCCCTGCTCATCGCCTGCTTCAAACTGGGGCTCATCGGTGCAGCGTCAGCCACCACGGCCGCCATGTGCATCGGCGGCGTTGTCCCGGTCCTCTACTTCCTGTTTGACCGGAAGGGCGATTTGTACATCGTCAAACCGGAACTCGACTGGAAAGCCTACGGGAAGATCTGCACGAACGGCATGTCGGAAATGGTCACCAACATTTCCATGTCCCTGGTCTCCATGCTCTACAATTACCGTCTGCTCGGGCTCGTCGGCGAAGACGGGGTCGCGGCTTACGGTGTCCTCATGTACGTGAACATGATTTTCCTTTCCGCCTTCATCGGCTACTCCATGGGTTCCGCGCCTATCGTCGGCTTCATGTACGGCGCGCAGGATACGGACGAGCTCAGGAACATCTTCGGGAAAAGCTGCCGGCTCATTGGCATTTTCGCGGTCAGTATGGTCGCCTTCTCCTATGCCATGGCGGTTCCGCTGTCAAAAATGTTCACGAGTTACGACCCGGACCTCTATGCCATGACCGTTCACGGGTTCATGATCTACTCCCTGTCCTTCCTGTTCGCGGGCATCCCGATCTTCAGTTCCGCGTTCTTCACGGCGCTCAGCAACGGCAAGGTCTCCGCGCTCATTTCGTTTATGCGGCTACTGGTGTTCGAGACACTGTGCGTCCTCATTCTGCCGATCTTCTTCGGACTGAACGGCGTGTGGGCCTCCATCGTGGTCGCCGAGTTACTGGCCTCCATTGTAGCCATTACCATGCTGGCCGTCCACAGGAACAAGTATCATTATATTTGAGCATTGAAACGAAAAGCACCGAAGCGGGAAGCTTCGGTGCTTTGTTTTGTTCGTTTATTTCTTCAGAAGGCGTTTGACCGAGCGGGCCGGTTTGAGTTCGAAGAGGTCCGCGACGACCTGGATGAGACCGTTCGGCAGGCCGCCCATGCGGGCCACTTTCAGCGGCATGTCGGGCAGCATGGCGTCGATCATGCCGAAGGTGGAGTTCGAGGAGTCGATCGGCAGGACGTTCAGGACGGTCTTGATGAGGTCGACCAGTTTGCCGCCGGCCAGTTCGGAGAACGTGGTGTTCAGGCTGAAGGGCTTGGACTCATGGACCAGGTTCGGCTTGCCGCCGTAGACGGCTTCAAAGGAGGCGTCCGTCACGTCTTTTGCCACCCAGCAGGCCGGAAGGTTGTAGTACTCCGGCGCGGTGGCGCTGTAGTCGGGCGTCTCGACATCCGGGGTACCGGACAGTTCGACGGTCTCCGACAGCACGACGTCCGCAACGTTTCGGGCGATGCACACCGTGTAGGTGCCCGGCGCCACGACGAAGTCATGGACGTTGACGTTCCAGTAGTCGAACGCGGTGGAGTCCAGTTCGAACGAAACGGTCTTCGTCTCACCGGGCTGCAGTTCCACTTTCGCGAAGTCTTTCAGTTCCTTTTTCGCCTTGAAGATGACCGGGTCGTTCTGACCGACATAGACCTGGACCACTTCCTTGCCGGCGACCTTGCCGGTGTTGGTCACATCAACACTGACCTTGACATAAGGGTCGGCGCCGTCCGCAGCCTTCTCGACGTTCAGGTTCGCATAGTCGAAGGTCGTGTAGGACAGGCCAAAGCCGAACGGGAACAGTACGTCTTTCCCGGCGGTGTCATAGTAACGGTAGCCGGTGAAAATGGACTCTTTATAGATGGTGAAGAACGGGTCCTCCCCGTATTCGCCGTAGGAGGGGTTGTCTTCCAGTTTGCAGGGGAACGTCTCCGCCAGACGGCCGGACGGGTTCGCCTTGCCGGTGAGCAGGTTGGCAATGGCAGAGCCGTTGGAGGAACCGCCGAGGTAGGCGCAGAGCACGCCTTTGACAGCGCCGAGCCAGGGCATGGTGACCGGGCTGCCCATCTGCAGGACCACGACCGTGTTCGGGTTCGCGGCAGCGGCGCGGGCGATCAGCTGATTGTGGCTTTCCGGCATGTCGAGTTTATTGCGGTCGAAACCTTCGGACTCAAAGCTGCCGGGCAGACCGGCGAAAACGACGACCACGTCGGCGTCTTTCGCGACGCGCTCCGCGGCGGCCAGTTTCGCCTCGTCCGGCTGTGTCTCCTCATAGCCATAGCCTTCGGAATAGGTGACGTCGACGCCGGCGGCCTTCAGGGCGTCCAGCGGAGCCTCCAGTTTATACGGGATGAGCTGGGAGGAGCCCGCACCCTGGTAGCGGGGCTTTTCGGCAAAGTTGCCGAGGACGGCGACTTTGGCGCCGGGTTTTAACGGAAGTACATCGCCCTCGTTTTTCAGAAGGACGGCGGAACCTTCCGCTACACGGCGGCATACGTCCGCGTTCACGTCCATGTTTGCAGCGTCTTTCCCGGTCTTCCCGCCGTTGAACTTGCCGGCGAAAGCGTCCTTCGCCCGCAGGATGAGTTCGATCATTAGAAGCGCGGATTCATTGACGCGCTCGATGGACACTTTTCCGTCCAGCACGCCGTCCGTAATGGCCTTGATGCGGTCCTGTGCCATGCCAGGCATTTCGAGGTCCAGGCCGTTCTCGTAGCCCTCCGCCAGTTTGTTGACGGCGCCCCAGTCGGTGACGAAAATGCCTTCATAGCCCCATTTGTCGCGGGCAATGTCCTTCATAATGTACTTCGAATCGGAGGCGAACACGCCGTTGATCCGGTTGTACGAGTTCATGATAGTCGCAGGCTGCGCCGCTTTGACGATGGTCTCATACTGCCGCAGATAGATCTCATGCAACGCGCGCTCATCGACGATGGAGTCGTTGTTCATGCGCGCCTTCTCCTGGCTGTTGCAGGCGAAGTGTTTAATCGACGTACCAATGCCGCGGTCTTCAATGCCGTTCGCCAGCGCCGCGCCGATTTTCCCGGCCAGCACCGGGTCTTCCGAGAAGTACTCGAAGTTCCGCCCGCAGAGCGGCGAACGTTTGTGGTTCGCGCCGGGGCCTAAGATGACAGCGCATTCTTCCTTGACGCATTCATCGCCCATAGCGTTGCCCATTTCATAGAGCAGTTCCGTGTCGAAGGAGCAGGCCGTGGCTGACGCGGTCGGAAACGCGGTCGACGGAATGGTATCGGCAAGGTCCGTGGAGCCCGCGCCTTCGTTCTGCTTGCGCAGCCCGTGGGGGCCGTCGGTCAGGAGGACGGACGGAAGACCGTACTGTTCGAATTCGTGCAAATGCCAGAAGTCCTTGCCAACCGCAAACGTTGCTTTCTCTCGAATGCTCATTTGGTCGAGGATCTCCCGTGCCTGCGCTTCATAATCTTTGAGTCTCGGGTACATTTCATTTCTCCTTTTCTGGTGACGATTTACTCATTACCAGCCCATTATAACAGACATCAAAACCGCAAAAAAGATTTTCGTGCTTGACAAACGGACTCGGCAGGAGTATAAAGAAATTGTCAGATGGTATACGCGTATACCAAATACGTTTTTGAGAAAGAGAAAAGGAGTGTAATGTATGGGTTATTTCTATGACCTCAACGTCTACATGGACAAGTTAAACAACTGGGATGTAGGCGTGTACGCCGGGTGGATCATCGCCATGATCTGCTTCTACTGGTACTATTACAAATCGCTGCGGCAGGGCTTCAAGGACAAGTGCGGAGGCATGCCCTGGCAGACCAACATGTGGAACTTCGCAAATGACTTCATCTATGTCATTCCCGGTTTTGCCCGCTGGTGGTCCCCGAATTCCCCGACCCATCACTGGGTGACCATCTTCCTGTGGTTCGGCCTTGTGGTCTGGTTCGGCATGGAATTCGTTGCCCACTATCAAAGCATCAAGTGGGACCTGCAGACGGAGATCTTCCCGCATGCCAAGTCCCGCAAGCAGGCCATCCTCATGTACTGCGGCGTCCAACTCGGGTTCATCGCGGCATATGCCTACCTGTGGAGCATTATGTCTGACCCGCTCTGCCACCTCATGTTCCTGACCACCTTCACCGGCTGCGTCATCTTTAACTTCCAGCTCATGGGCAAGCGCCGCTCCAACCGCGGTCTGCACTGGACCATTCCGGTCGCCCTGACGGTCGCTCAGATCGCCGGTTACTTCATCATTCTCCCGAACATTGACCCGACCATGGCACATGACCCCTGGGTCTATGTCGGCGGTGTTGCCGCAACGGCCTTTGCCATTGCTTTCGGCGTCGTCCTGAAAGGCCTCCCGAAGTGGAATGCCGAGAAGGGCGCTGTCGAAGAGATCGAAGCCCCGGCGGAAGAAGTCGTCGAGACTGCAGAAGCATAAAAAGTCAAAGCACCGGAGTTGTTTCTCCGGTGCTTTTTGTTGTAAACTATTGGCTATGAGAACTGTAATGAACGAAACCGCAGCAAAAATCGAATATGAGGCGCGGAAGCTCTTCCTTGCGAAGGGTTTCGCGAAGACGTCCTATCAGGACATTGCCGACGCCTGCGGGGTGCAGAAGACCAATGTGCAGAAGCATTTTCCCCACAAGGACCTGTTCATCGACCACTTTTTCCAGGATCTGCTGGACTTCTCCGATGAGTTCTTTGCCACCCGGAAAAAGCTGCCGGACGACTACTATCAGGCCCTCTACTTCGTGGGTCAGGTCCACTTCGCCTTCCTGCTCTCCACGCCGGAACTGCAGCGGCTGACGCTGGACATCGTCTCCGACCGTAAACTGACAGAGGCCATGATCTCCCTCGATGTCAAGTGGGCCTCCGCCTACCTGACCGGCTTCTCTCTGGAAGAGGAGCAGACCTTCGCGGACAACGTCTCGGTGGTCATGGGAGGCATGTACGAACTGCTGTACCGCAAAATGTCTGCCGGCACCATGGTGGACCCCGAGTCCTTCCAGCAGCTGGCGATGAACCTCTTCACGTTCGTCCAGGGCATTCCGCGCGAAGACGCGGCAAAGCTCTTTTCGCCGGACCTCATTTCGGAAGACGAATACGCCGAAGCCATCGCCTTCCTCATGCCAAGGATGTTTCCGGAATAAATCACAAAAAAGCAAGGACCCCCGAAGGGGTCCTTTTTTTGTTTTGCTTACTGATACTTCGCCAGCCATTTGAGGGTCTTGGTGGTCACAATGGTCTGCTGTTTCTCGGCAGAAATGGTGGACGGGTTGTCGTTGCTCTGGACACCGTAGTCGCCGAACTGGGCGTGGTTACCACCCTTGATGGTGACTTTCGTCAGGTCCGTGTTGCCGATCTCGGCGCACAGAATGACGTTCGTGCGTTTCGGCACGGCGCCGTCTTCCGTGGCATGGAACATGAGGACCGGGTAGTCATCCGGCAGCGGCAGGACGGTCGGGATGGACGCCATCAGGATCAGGCCCTTCCACTGGTCAATGTTCAGGGACGCCTCCACACAGGCGCATCCGCCGCCATGGGAGTGGCCGGCTAGGAACCATTCGTCAATGTTCGGGAAGCGGGCGACATATTCCTCGGCCGCCGTCACATTCAGCGCGCCGGTATCCAGCGGGAACTCGCAGGACACGACCAGGTAACCGGCAGACGCCAGGTTCTTCAGAATGGGACCGTAGTCACGGTAGTCGACCGGCATGCCCGGGTAGAACATAATACCGATTTTCGGGGTCACGCCTTTCGGCTGGTAAATGATGGCATCGAACGGATACCGGGTGTTGTTGTCAATGGTTTCCACCGCATAGGTGCCGCATTTTGCAACAGTTTTGCTACCTGCCGTCGGCACCTTCGCGCTCGCGGCGAACGCGGACGTGGACAGCGCCATGGTGAACACGACCGCAAGGGACAGGACCAGCGCCAGCAGCCCTTTGATTCTCTTCATGTCTCGTAACTCCTTTCGTGTTTCGCAACTGTTTTTGACCGTTGTTGCGATTTACAGTAAATACCGCAAACTGTATTTACTACTTTTAAAGTATGCTACAAGCATACCGAAGTCAAGAGACAAAACTTGAACAGTTACAAACAAAAAAGAGACCCTCCACTGAGGGCCTCTCTTTTGTCAGCATACATTATTTCAGTTCCAGTTCAGACAACCAGTCCTGCACCTCCGCACGAACCGTATCCGGTAACGCAAGCCGCCAGGGCAAGCACCAGCACCAGAAACATCAAAATGGAAACGATCCTTTTCCCGCGTTTCATAAACCCACACCTTTCTGATTTACAAGTTCCTTATTATCTCCTTGAAACCACAAAACTCCGCTCTGCCTGTCAACACTCCATGGACAAATTTAAATTTGTCGGGGTTTGCGTTGGCGATTGACTTGTTGTGCTATCGCGTGGCTGCCACAGTACTCCGGGCAAGTAAAGGGTGTTTCGGAAGGCGTTGCCTTCCTCGCCCCGCTGCGC
>R19__coassemble_1227_pt1 | contig 9553 bp, 6 predicted proteins | sample R19__metabat2_low_PE_020 | metagenome-assembled genome bin R19 | reverse complement strand
TGTCCTACATGAGGGGGTCTTTTGTCTATTGTCCGATTTTACTGGTTCGGTCCAATCCGGGAGGTCTTTTTTGATTTGATTCACGCTTCCATGAGTTCTCGGAACCCGTCCGCGTCGATCTTCTCGTTTTCGAGCAGGAAGTCGGCCAGCCGGTCGAGCTGGTCACGGTGGTCGGTCAGGATCTTCTCACAGCGCTCATAGGCGGTCTTCAGAAGGGCATTGACTTCCCCGTCGATGGCGGTGGCCGTCGTCTCGGAATAGTCTTTGCCGGTGCCGTAGAAGCCCATATTCGTACCATAGGTGGCAAGGCCGATGTTCTCATCCATGCCGTAGCGGGTGATCATCCCTTTTGCCAGAGCCGTGGCGCGTTCCAGGTCGTTGGAGGCGCCGGTGGAGATGTCACCGATGACCAGGGCTTCCGCCACCCGCCCGCCGAGCAGCGTCACGAGCTCATCGAGCATTTCTCCGCGGGACATGTACATCTTGTCCTCCTGCGGCGTAGACATGGTGTATCCGCCGGCGGAGCCGCGCGGGATGATGGACACTTCCGTGACCGGGTCCTGGGTCTCCAGATGGTAGGTGGCCACCGCGTGGCCGGCCTCGTGGAATGCGGTAAGGCGGCGTTCGCGGTCCGTCACTTTGCGGGATCGTTTTTCCGTTCCCATCATGACCTTGACGGCCGCTTCTTTCAGTTCTTCATTGCCAATGGACGTCTTGTCGTTTTTCGCAGCAAGAAGCGCCGCTTCGTTCAGCAGGTTCTCAAGGTCCGCGCCGGTGAAACCGGTCGTATTCTTCGCGACTTCCGCAAGGTCGACTTCTTCAGCCAGCGGTTTTTCCCTGATATGGACTTTCAGGATGGCCTCGCGGGCTTTGATGTCCGGATAGCCGACATGGACCTGACGGTCAAAACGGCCGGGGCGCAGCAGCGCCGGGTCCAGAACGTCCTCGCGGTTCGTGGCACCGATGAGGATGATGTTCTGGTCGGTCGTAAAGCCGTCCATTTCGACGAGCAGCTGGTTGAGCGTCGTCTCCCGCTCTTCGTTGCCGGTGTAGAGGTCCGTGGCGCGTTTGCGGGCCAGAGCGTCGATCTCATCGATGAAGACGATGGCGGGCGCGTTGGCCTTGGCCTGCGCGAACAGGTCCCGCACACGGGCGGCGCCGACGCCGACATACATTTCCACGAACTCCGAGCCGGACACCGAATAGAACGGGACGCCCGCCTCCCCCGCGACCGCGCGGGCCAGCAGAGTCTTGCCGGTGCCGGGAGGACCGACGAGAAGAACGCCCTTCGGCACACGGGCGCCGAGACGGGTGAATTTTTCGGGGTCTTTCAGATATTCGACGATCTCCTTCAGTTCTTCCTTTTCCTCATCCGCCCCGGCGACATCGTCGAAGGTCGCGGTGCGCTTGCTTTCGAGGGAGAACTTGGACTTCGTGAACTGGTTGCGGGTCTGATCCTGCCGCATCTGCATCTGCTGCTGGTTCTGGGCCATGTTCCACAGGGAATTGTCGACAAACAGCAGAGAGGCTACCGCGGCGATCAGCGCGAAGAAGACCCAGTTCGGGATGCCGTGGGTGTAGTCCATGGAAATCGGGTCTTCCGGGTGTTCCTCGTTGTGTTTTTTTACAAAGTCGTGCACATCGCTGAGAAACAGCTGACTGTCGGGGACCACGGCGGAACTGACGATGTCGGAGCCCTTGCGGCGGAACATGAGGTTCCGGCTGCTCATATCGAGATGATAGGCAGAGATCTTCCCTTCCCGGAACAGCTTCAGGACTTCGGAATATTTCAGTTGTTTTCGCTGGGCGTAATCGAGAAACTTCAGGAGACCGAGCCCCACGCCGGCAACAGAAATGCCGGTCATGACCAGGGCGTCCAGGGTCTCCGAGGCCTCGGAATCCGGATCTCTCAGCTCGTCCAGTATTTTTTTGAATCGGTTATCGTGTTCGCTCACGCATGACACCTCTTTCTTTATAGAAAGAATGATAGTATTAGATTGCGCAAAAGTCAATTGAAAAACCCGGAGAAGCAGATGCTCTCCGGGTCTTCGAATACATGGATTCTGTTTATACTTCGCCGTTTTCCGCTTTTCTCACTTCGGAAATGATGAAGTCGACGACTTCCTCCTGCGGGATGCCGAGGACCGTGCCAAACTCCTCATAGACGAGGCTTTGCGCATGTTTCATGGCATGTTCATCGATGGTCCAGAGCTTTTTGCCTTCCGCCTGCCGTTCCCGCTTGTGGTCATAAAGCGATTTGATGAGCAGCAGGAGTTCGCGGCGGTCACCGCGGGAGAACAGGTCGGCATACAGTTCGCCGCGCACCTTGTTGTTCTCTTCCCACGGGATCTCATCGCCCGGAAGTGAATGGATGATGTCCAGAACTTCCTCCTTGCTGAGGATGGAACGCATTTGGGACAGCAGTTCCTCGTTGTCCGTCGGAACGAACAGAGTGGCACCCTCGTTATTCTGCGGTTTCAGGATATAGTACTCCCGAATGACGCCCGCAAATTTTTCCTTGCGTTTATCGGCGACAAGGCAGACGCCATTGTCCCCGTAAATGACATAGGAATTGAGTTCGAGCATACAGTGCCTCCTGTTTGGTTCCGGGTCTTTCCCCATGGGTTTGCTTTCGTCAATTATAGCATAAATTAAGGGAAAAATCCAGTTTGCCGGCCGGCTCAGTAGTTCCCGTGCCAGTATTCAGACGGCACCGTGACCCAGTATTTGCTGTCGCGGGCCGGGTACGTCGCGGAGTATTTCTCCACCCGTTCCAGCATCCGCAGATAGCCCTCCGCCGAATGGAAGGTGGCGTCGATGTTCACACGGTCCGGACGGGACTCGAGGCGTTTCAGCATATCCGGTACGAGGCCGTAATGGGCGACGCCGCGGGCACCGTTGACATTGAAGGTCCGGTTTCCGCTCTTCTGTTTGTTGAAGCGGACGTTTTTGACGACCGAATTGTACACGCCGGGATAGAGCGTCGTAAAGCTGCCGTCCTTGTAATTGACCTCGTCGTACATACCCTGGACGTTGCCGCCGGAGTTCTCATCGAAGTTCGGGAGCATGCAGGCGCCGTTGACGTCGGACGCGAGACCGATCGCCATGATCAAGTCATCGGACGGGTCACTGTTCGTGTTGTACCAGGTGGTCGGGACCTGATACGGTCCGCCGTAGCGCTGGTACGCCGCGTTGTCATAGGTCGTGTAGGTGGCCGCTTTGCCCTTGTTCTTCGCCGACAGGTCGATCATCTGCTGCAGGTAGTCAGAGACGCAGATCTGCTGGCCGTTGACTGTTTCGATCATCATCATGGAGACGAAGCCGCCGAGCTGGTACAGCTTGATCATACGCGGGATGTCGATCTGTTCCCAGGCCTCGTCTTCGGGCTGGAACATGTCGAGGATGCGGGTATGGGAGGCGATGAGTCCCGGGTACTTCTCTTCCCAGCAGATGTCGAGGACCTTGTTGAACGACTTGTCGCTCATGTGGTCGATCTCGATGATATATTTCTTCTCGATCATCTTGTGGATGAGCCATTCGCCGGTCTCGGTCAGGCCCTTGGAGTTGCCGTCACCGTTGGACTGACGTTTGAGTTCATTGCTGAGCTGTTTGTAATAGACGCGCTGGTTCGGGCTGTCTTCCGGTTCATAGAAGCCGCCGGTGGCAAGGAGGTTCAGGATGCTGAAGATCTCACCCTGGTAGAGCTGGCAGCCGCCGAAGCCGTTATCCACCGCGTGGATCGGGAAGAAGCTGCGGATACCGAGTTTGTAATATTCGTCGAGCTGTTTGTCGACCTTTTCCAGAGCGCCTTCGCACTGCGCTTTGGTAATGGTGCCGGCCTTGTACTGGCCGATATAGTCTTCCGTCACACCGAAGACCTGGTCGAGTTCCATACCGAGGAACACGGCCATTTTGCCGTCCGCGATGACTTCACGGGCCTGTTTCGGGCTCGTGCAGATGCGGAACCAGCCCTTGCCCTTACCGCCGCACTGGGCGTCGATGTAATCCTGGGTCTTATAGGCTTCCGCGATTTCCTTCTTCGCGGCAAGCATGTCATCCGTCGTGCCGTTCTTATAGGGCGGCAGGATGTTCGTGATCTCGCCGAGGATACGGTTGTTCACGCACATGTTGACGAAGACGCGCTGGCCGGACAGGTACGCGCGCTCCAGCCATTTATAGTAGGTCTGCTGATGTCCGGTCGTATAGGCCGTCGGCCAGTAGTTGAAGTCCGGATAGCCAGAGGTATCGTGGCCGGCTTTGCCGTCAACCGCAAGGCCCCAGACGTCGAACGTGCCGTTGATGCCGTGGACGTCCGAACAGTCCTTCAGAGCGTCCTGCACACCGAGGGGTGAGAACATAGAATCCGCAAAGACCACTTCCCCGGACGCCAGATAGTGATAGAGATGCGCATGGGTATCCGCGTAACCGATGATGGTGTCTCCCACCTTCGGACGGGCCATGGCGTCCGCGCGGGACACGATATTCCCGTTCTTGTCCGTCAGTTTGACATTGGTCGTGATCTCCGGGAATTTCACTTTACCGGCGGTCCGGGTCAGCGTGAAGACCGTCCCGTCCGTCTTCCCGGACGTCGTGATCAGCTTCCCGTTCTGTACGGCGAGGTACTTCCCGTTTTCATAGGACTGCAGCCGGAAGGCGTTCGTTCCGTTCGCGGTCGCCACTTTCCAGCGGACATTGTCGTCGAGGCTCTTCGTGCGGACGACTTTGTCGTTCTGCACCGCCAGGTACTGTTTCCCGCCGTCATACAGGATGTACTCCTGCAGGTCGGACGCCTTGAAGTAGAACTTCTTCGCGTGGTCCGCCGTATCGGACAGGTACCATTTCTGCGTCGTCGCGTCCAGGTACTGCTTCGTCGATGTGTTCTGCACCGTGTACCAGTGGCCCGCGAGCGAGTCCGCGGTCTCCGCCGTCGTTTTTGCCATGGAAGGCACTGCGAGCAGGGCCATCATGCAGAACGACAGGAGGATGCCGATGAGCTTTTTCATTTTCTCCCCTTCTCTCCAAAAAATGGTCAACAGTATTATAACATAAAAAAAGCCCGGAACGCAGTCCGGGCTTCTTAAATTGTTTACTGAAGCAGGGTGATGCCGTGGGCTTCACATTCGCGGAGCATGTCTTCCGGCCACACGGACACCTGGACTTCGCCGACATGGGCTTTTTCCAGCATGAACATGCAGACACGGGACTGGCCGATACCGCCGCCGATGGTCAGCGGCAGGATGCCGTCGACGATGCCTTTATGGAACGGGAACTTCAGCCGCTCCTCGCAGCCGGTTTTCTTCAGCTGCTCCTGCAGGCTCTCCGCGTCGACGCGGATGCCCATGGAGGAGATCTCTTCGGCGCAGCCGAGGACTTCGTTCCACAGGAACAGGTCGCCGTTGAGCTTCCAGTCATCGTAGTCCGGGGCGCGCCCGTCGTGCTTCTGACCGCTCTTCAGCACATCGCCGATCTGCATGAGGAAGACCGTGCGGTGCTCTTCGACGATTTTGTTCTCCCGCTCTTTCGGCGTAAGATCCGGGTACATATCTTCCAGTTCCTGCGTCGTGATGAAGAACACGTCCGGTTCGATCGTCCGGTGCAGGTCCGGGTATTCATTGTTCACGAACGCCTTGGTCGCAACGAGGGCGTTGACGATGCGCTGCACCGTCGACTTCAGGAATTCCTCATTGCGCTGGTCTTCCGTAATGACGCATTCCCAGTCCCACTGGTCCACATAGATGGAGTGGAGGGAATCGCACTCATCGTCGCGGCGGATGGCGGACATGTTCGTATACATGCCCTCCCCCGGGTCAAAGCCGTAGCGGCCGAGGGCGGCGCGCTTCCACTTCGCCAGAGACTGGACGACCTGGGCCGTTCCGTCGACGTTCTTCATGTCGAACTCGACTTTCCGCTCCACGCCGTTCAAGTCATCGTTGATACCGCTGGCCGCCGTCACGAACAGAGGACAGGTCACACGGCGCAGGTTCAGCGCATGGCGGATGTTCTTCTGGAATGCGTCGCGGGTGAATTCCACCGCGGTCTGCGTCTCTTTCGGAGAAAGTTTCGCGACATAGCCTTCCGGGAAGATCAGTCCTTCATACATGGTTTATACACACCCCTGAGCCTTCATGGCTTCCGCGACCTTCAGGAAACCGGCAATGTTGGCGCCGGCCATATAGTTGCCTTCGAGGCCGAACTCTTTGGACGCGGAGTCGCAAGAGGCAAAAATATCTTTCATAATGGTCTTCAGTTTATCATCGACTTCCTCAAAAGTCCAGCTGTATCTCATGGAGTTCTGAGACATCTCCAGACCGGAGACCGCGACGCCGCCGGCATTGGCCGCCTTGGCCGGGCCGTACAGCATGTTGTTCGCGAAGTAGACTTCGATGGCTTCCGGAGTAGACGGCATGTTCGCGCCTTCGGAGACACAGAAGCAGCCGTTGGCGGCAAGCGCCTTCGCGGAGGTCTCGTCGATCTCGTTCTGGGTCGCGCACGGAAGAGCAATGTCACAGGGCACCGTCCAGACACCGGAGCAGCCTTCATGGTATTCCGCTTCCGGATGCGTGCTGACGTATTCCTTGATTCTCTTTCTTTCGACTTCCTTCAGCTGCTTGACAAGGTCAAGGTCGATGCCGTTCTTGTCGACGACATAACCGTTGGAGTCGGACATGGTGATGACTTTCGCGCCGAGTTCCGTTGCCTTTTCACAGGCATAGATGGCAACGTTGCCGGAGCCGGAGATGGCGACGGTCTTTCCGTCGAAGGATTTGCCGTTGGCCTTCAGCATCTCGTTGGTGAAGTAGCACAGGCCGTAGCCGGTGGCTTCCGTTCTGGCGAGAGAACCGCCGAAGGTCAGGCCTTTACCGGTCAGGACGCCGGAGAACTCGTTGCGCAGTCTCTTGTACTGGCCGAACATGTAACCCACTTCGCGTGCGCCGGTACCGATGTCGCCGGCCGGCACGTCGGTGTCGGGACCGATATGTTTGGAGAGTTCGGTCATGAAGCTCTGACAGAACCGCATGACCTCGGCGTCGGACTTGCCCTTCGGGTCAAAGTCGGAACCGCCTTTGCCGCCGCCCATAGGCAGGGTCGTCAGGCTGTTCTTGAAGATCTGTTCAAAACCAAGGAATTTGATGATACCGAGGTAAACGGACGGATGCAGACGAATACCGCCTTTGTACGGACCGATCGCCGAATTGAACTGGACGCGGAAACCGCGGTTGACCTGAACTTTGCCGCTGTCATCGACCCACGGAACGCGGAAGATGATCTGGCGCTCCGGCTCGACGATGCGCTCGAAGACGCCGGCGTCGACAAGGTCGGGGCGGGCATCTGCGACCGGGTCAAGGGATTCAAAGACTTCGGTGACCGCCTGGATGAATTCCGGCTGATCGCCGTCACGTTTTTTGACGGTCTCAAGGACTTCGAGGAGATGTTTGTTCTGCATGGTTCATGACTCCAATCTTTGCACTATGTAAATGCTTATTTTGACAAAAGAAAAAGCGGCCGAAGGTACAGTTCCCGAGTGGAAAACTGCGACACCTTTGCCGCTTGACAGGTATTATAAATGCAAAACGTCCTCCTGTCAACTTTCATTTTGAACTTTTTGGAGATTTCTCCCGGATTTTTGGTAAATCGCAGAAAATGCTGTATCCACGCGGACGGTGAGTCATCACTCACCATCGCCCGGCATTCTGTAAATGAAAAGCAACTTGCAAAATGAAACACGCAAGGGTATACTGATTGCGTAAAATAACATAACATCACTACAGCGTGAGCAATGGAGTTCATTTGCGTCGCGGGGGTCGTGTCCCCTCTTCGCAGGTGTTCTTTTTTTATTGCCGAAAGGAAGGACGCCTCATGAAAAAAGAAACCAAATATATTTTTGTGACCGGCGGAGTCGTCTCCGGTCTTGGCAAAGGGATCACGGCCGCCTCCCTCGGCCGGCTCCTCAAAGCCCGCGGTTACAAAGTCGCCGCGCAGAAGCTGGACCCCTATATCAATGTGGACCCCGGCACCATGAGCCCGTACCAGCACGGTGAAGTCTATGTCACCGAAGACGGTGCCGAAACGGACCTGGATCTCGGGCACTATGAACGGTTCATCGACGAAGACCTCAACAAATTTTCGAATCTCACCACCGGGAAGGTCTACTGGAACGTGCTGAACAAGGAACGGCGGGGCGAATACCTCGGTCAGACCGTTCAGGTCATTCCCCACATCACACAGGAGATCAAGGACTTTATCTATTCGGTCGGTGACCACTCCGACGCCGACATCGTCATCACGGAGATCGGCGGCACCATCGGCGACATCGAAAGCCAGCCGTTCATTGAGGCGATCCGCCAGGTCTCGCTCGAAGCCGGTTCGGAGAACTGCTGCTTCATCCACGTCACTCTCCTTCCCTTCCTCTCCGGTTCGGATGAACATAAGACCAAACCGACCCAGCACTCCGTCAAGGAGCTGCAGGGCATGGGGATCCATCCGAACTTCATCGTCCTGCGCTGTGACGAACCGCTGGAAGACGCCATCTTCCAGAAGATCGCCATGTTCTGCAACGTACCGGAAGAGCATGTCATTGAGAACCGAACCATGCCGACTCTGTATGAAGCGCCGCTCATGCTGGAGAAAAGCGGTTTTTCCCGCCTGGTCTGTCTGGACCTCGGCCTCGATCCCCACGAGCTGGAGATCGACGACTGGAAAGACATGGTGGCCCGCATCAAAGGCCTTTCCAAAAACGTGACCATCGGCATCGTCGGAAAATACGTCCAGCTGCATGACGCCTACCTGTCGGTGGCGGAAGCCTTGCGGCACGCGGGCTATGAGTGCGGTGCGCAGGTGGACATCGAATGGATCGATTCCGAGACCGTCACACGGGAAAACGCGGGCGATGTGCTGAAAAACTGCAGCGGGATCGTCGTGCCCGGCGGCTTCGGCAACCGCGGCATCGAAGGAAAGATCGCGACCGCGGAATACTGCCGCACGCACAATGTCCCCTATCTCGGCATCTGCCTCGGCATGCAGATTGCCGTCATCGAATTCGCGCGGAACGTCTGCGGCATCATCAACGCCAACTCCGGAGAATTTGATGAGGACACGCCCCATAAGGTCATCGACTTCATGCCGGACCAGTACGAAGGCATCTCCAAAGGCGGGACGCTCCGCCTCGGCGCCTACCCCTGTGTCATCGAAGAAGGCACCCGGATGCGCAAATGGTACGGCAGGGAGCAGATCGCCGAACGGCACCGCCACCGCTATGAATTCAATAACGACTACCGCGATGTGCTGAAAGACGCCGGTCTCGTCCTTTCGGGCCACTCCCCGGACGACCTTATCATCGAGACCGTCGAAGTGCCGGAGAACGACTTCTTCGTCGGCGTTCAGTACCACCCGGAATTCAAGAGCCGTCCGAACCGCGCCCACCCCCTCTTCCTCGGCCTGGTCAAAACCTCTTTGAACAAAGAATAACTCACTTCGAGAAATTTGAATTTGTCGGGGTTTGCTGTGGCGATTGACTTGTTGTGCTATCGCGTGGCTGCCACAGTGCTCCGGGCAA
>R19__coassemble_972_pt1 | contig 11117 bp, 9 predicted proteins | sample R19__metabat2_low_PE_020 | metagenome-assembled genome bin R19 | reverse complement strand
GCATGGGTTTTACGACCTTCCACAGGACGATGACCTGGTAAATAAGGACGCAGAACTCGGCGACAAGGGTGCCGATGGCGGCGCCGCTGGAAGCGTACCGCGGGATGAGGATGAAGTTCAGGATGAGGTCGACGACCGCGCCGACGATCTCGGAATAGAGGACCTGCCGCTCCTTCCCCAGCGGGACGAGGATCTGGATGCCCAGGATGTTGGTCAGGCCGATGAAGATGGTGGTCGGCATGAGGATCTGCATGGGTTCAATGGAGCCCATGTAGGCGCCGCCGGAGATGAGCATGACGCTCTGACGGGCAAAGTAGATGAAGAACACCGTAACGGGCAGGGCCGCGACAAAGACGAAGTCGAGGGCCTTGCGGGCGATGATCTTGAAGTTCGTCATCTGGTTGGTCTCGACATAGTAGGACGCGCGCGGCAGCAGAACGGCGCCGAGGGAAGTGACCATGGAGACCAGCACCGTCTTGATCTTGATGGAGGTGTTGTAGTAACCGAGGTCCGTGTCGGTCGTCATGAAGCCGAGCATGACGGTGTCGAGGTGGGTGTAAACGGTCGTGGCGATGGACATGGCCAGGAAGATGGCCACGGCCTTCAGATGCGGCCGGAAATCGTAGTGCCCGAGCCATTTCATGTCCACGTACTTGCGCGCGTTGATGAAGTTCAGGACGAAAGACAGGCTGGACGCGACCACGGAGGTGACGCCGTACCAGATGTAGTCATCCACATTGTGGATGAAGATGAACATCATAACGAGGGCGATGAACTTGAAGATGATACTTCGTATGGTGATATACGTGTACTGTTCGAGGCCCTTGTACATCCATTCCATGCCGATCATATTCAGGAAAATATTGGCCGACATGACGTAGTACAGCGGTTTCTCCGCGGAGATCCTTGGAATGGTGCCGATGCAGACGAACAATATGACGTAGGCGATGACACTTGTTATGGTGGAGATGATCAGAAGCTCGTGAACGGTCTTGGTGAGCTTCTCCCGGTCGTCGCGGACTTTGGCGACGGCCCGGATGCCGTAGGTCGGGATACCGAGCTGGGCAAACATGACGAAATACTGCACAAAGGACGTGGCCATGGCCACCTTCCCGGTTCCGATGGGCGTTAACACACGCGAAACGTACGGGAAAGTGATCAATGGGAATATGAAGGTTGAGAGCGTCAGAAGAATATTCATGAGGAAATTCTTCTTGATCGAATTCTTCTCCATGTCCATGCGGTCGTGTCTCCAGTGAAAATTGTCGTAAATAAAATTATATAACTTAAAAAGGGGTGTCGCAATAAAAACTTAGAGTCTCTCCTCCGGCGCGCGGACCAGCGTGGTGCCGTGCGGGTCCCGTTCGGACTCCGGCGGTAACGTCATATAGTCGCCGTACTGCGTACGTAAAACCGTTTCGTACCCGGCAGGGCACGGCAGCGAAGTATCTTCAAACAGCAGCAGGACGTCGTCGTCATAGACATCCTTCGGGAAGACTTCCCGGAACCAGTGGCCGCCCATGGGGTTACCGATGTTCGGGCAGCGGTCGAGGCTCCAGAATCGGAGGAAGCGGTCGATCGCCTTTAAAATCAGTGTGGTGGGAAGCAGGTTCTCAATGGGGGTTCTCTTCCCCAGTTCGACGAGGACGGCCTTTGCCCCGAAATAATCCTTCTCGACGTTGACGAGATCCGAGAAGCAGGACAGGTTCCGCAGGCCCCGTAAGACGGTCAGCGTAGCTTCCCAGACGGTTCGTGCGGCGGTGTCTTTGGCCGGCACACCGTCCAGCGGGAACACATCGACCCAGAGGTCCTGGACCGTTTTGCTCGTCGTGTAGTCACGCTGCAGACCGTAGTCCGCGTTCTGGACCCGGGCGTACGGATACAGGAAGTTCTTGTCGTTGTAGCAGGTGTGCAGGCTGTAAGGCGCGTTCAGTTCCTTCGGCGCCACCTTGAGGAATCGTTCATAGTCCTCCCGCTTCATGCCGAGGTCGAGGTCATCGTCCCAGGGAATGAAGCCTTCATGCCGGACGGCCCCGAGCAGGGTGCCGCCGAGGGCGAACACTTCAATGTCGTGCTTCTCGCAGATGGAGAGGACGGCTTTGGCCATGTTCAGTTCTTCCCGCTGCAGCATGCGAAGGGTGGTTTCGTTCATGCGGTCTTCCCCTCCTTCGGCTCATACGGCGGGACTTTCAGCGGCCGTCCGATGAGCGGGCTGTCCGCCTTGTAATACCCGGCCAGGACATGCGCCAGCGAAAAACCTAGGAAGGCCAGCATGAGGCAGGTGTGTTCCATGGTGGTCGTGACGAACAGGAACACGAAGAGGAACATGCAGAACAGCGCGCGCCAGTCCTGTTTGGTGGCGCTGACATAAATGTCGTAGACGAAGGGCACGTAGTAGCAGAGGAAGAACCAGAGGCCGCCTTCGCAAAGGATGGCCATCGGCGAATTGGTGAAGCCGGACTCGGAACGGTGCAGGCGCCGCCAGCTGGCGTAGCGCTGCCGGGCTTCGATGTCGCCGAAGCCGGCGCCGAACCAGACATTGTCCTTCCAGCCTTTATAGCCGTTCTGGTAGTCTTCGGTGCGGGAGCCGCCGGAGCGGGACGCGAGCTTGTCGGCGACGAGTCCGTAGCCGACGAACAGGCCGACGACCGCCAGCACCGATACGGCGATGAGTTCTTTCTTTGCTTTCTCGTGGATGACCGGATCCTCACTGCGGAAGTTCGTCAGCAGTGTCGCGTACAGGTCGACGCCGATGACCATCATCATGAAGAGGTAGCCGGTAATGGAGAAGGTGGTCAGAATGGTGCCGCAGAACCAGAAGATCCGGAACCAGCGGAACATCGATTTACGGATATTCAGCAGCAGGTCGAACATGAGCGCCGTGCAAAGGTGCAGGCTGAACATGGGCGCTTCCGCGAAAATGCCGATGTTGCGGTAGAACCGGAACCCGTGGATAAAGAAGTCGTTCTGCCAGTGAAAATAGAGCCCGTAGAAGCTCCAGATGTTGCGTTCTTTCCCCCAGTACATCGCGAAACGGCCCGAGGGCAGGAACCACTGGAGCACGGAGCCGGTGAACCAAAGGAACACGGCGACGAGCGCGATCAGGAAGATGATGTGGACATAGTAACGGAACAGTTCCTTGATCGTGCCCCGCAGGAAATGTCCGTAGAAGTAACCGCAGTAAAGCAGCAGCACGACAACGAACTTTTCAATGAGCTTGACCCGGTCCCCGCCGGCGACCGCGGCATAGATGAGGATCCACGCGGCCCAGGGTACGGCGACATACAGGAACCGTTTGAATCTTTGCCAGACCAGGATGTCATGGAAGATGACGATGTGAAGCGCGAGCAGCCCCGCCAGAATGGGCAGGATGTGGTACTCACGGTCCAGCGCGTTGTTATAGACGGATTGGGTCCCGAGGATGGTGAACAGGACTATGAAATAGTCCAGCACTTCACAGAGACAGGTCCGCCATTTGGGCATGGCAACGGTGTTTGGCATAATGTTCCTTCTATGGTTCAGCGTTCCAGGGCGTTCCGCAGGAACTGACCCTTTCGTAAATTTTGGGAAAGCAGTGCGGCGTTCGCCGCCATCTTCGTGTAATCATTTTCGGTGAGTCCCGCAATGGACTCCGGAATGTCTTTCAGGGATTTTACGGCAAAGCCGACGTTGTGCTCCCGGACAAAGTCCGCGACCGCGGCTTCCTCCCAGACGATGACCGGCAGGCCGGCCGTCAGGTACAGCGACAGCTTATGCGGGTCGTTGTAGCGGAGGTAATTGCCGTAGACGCCGGTGCAGGTGTCGATGGACGTGCCGTCCCAGACGAGGCCGAAGGCGCCGTCCAGCGCGCCGACAAGCTCTTCCGGTTCAAAAGCGCCGTGATACGTGACATTCGGCTGGCCACGGTCTTCAAACCCGACGCCGTACAGCTGGAAGCTGACCGCCGGAATGTCCTGTAACTGCGTTAGATAAACGGTTTTTTCAGGGCTGAGGTTGCCCGCGATGAGTACGTCACCGGAAATGGTGTGAGGTTTCGGTTCCGCGTCCGTCAGGTAGTCAAAAATGCCGAGGGAGACGAGTTCGGAAGACGGGATGCCCTCCCCTTCCAGGAAACGCTTCATCTGCTCGTTGTGGCAGATGATTTTGTCCGCTTCCCGAAGCAGATAGGACTCCTCCAGCAGGATCCGGACCCGCTTCTTGAAAGAAACGTTGTCCTCGTGGGCGATGCGCAGACGTTCCAGGTCATGGATGAGGAACGTGACGCGGACACCCTTTTTCCGGAGGGACCGGAACAGGAACGGAAACAGCACGCTGTGGGAGCGCGGCGGGAACTGGACGAAAAGTTCGTCGCTTTTCCGCAGGACCGACAGCTGGTTGCGGAAAAACCGCTCGATGCGCACGTTTGCCAGTACCGAAGAGACGAGGCCTTCGGTGGGCCGGTACGGCAGGACGACGTCCAGCGGCGCGTAACCGAGACCGGTCAGAATGGTCTCAACGTCATTGCGCGCCTTGCTGCCGGCGTTTTTCCGGGAGTGTTCCAGCGTGTCCCGTTCTTTCAGAAAATACTTCATACGACCTCTTGATACAGGTTCAGGACTTGTGCAGCGTAATCCTTCAGGCCAAAACGCTCTTTGGCATAGGTTTGCGCGGACGCGACCGCTTTCGTGTCGATCGCGGCAATGGCTCTCGCCAGGTCTTCCGCGTTGCCGGCTTCGTAGAGCGCGCCTCTTTCCTCATCCAGGAGTTCCGGGGTGGCGCCTCCGTTCGCGCCGATGACCGGGAGTCCGGCCAGCAGGCTTTCAATGGTCACACGGCCCATGGCTTCGTGCGTGGAGCACACAAGGGCAATGTCCGTGTTCTTTCGCAGTTCTTTCAGGTCTTCGACGAAAGGCAGGATCGTGACCGGGGCGCCTTCGGCGGCTTCGCGGAGCTGCTTTTCGTAGGCTTCATCGCCCACGGTGCCGACCAGCGTCAGGCGGTATTTCCCCGGGAACTCTTTCTCCAGCAGGGAAACCGCGTTCACGGCGTCCAGCTGGCCCTTTCCGGGCTGGATTCGCCCGGCCAGGAGCAATTCCACGGTTTCGCCGGAACAGGGCGTCTTCCGTTCCTCCGGCGCCAGATAGAACCGGTCTACATCGATGCCGTCATAGAGCGGCAGGATGCCGGTCTTCGGTGTGCCGTATTTGGAAGCGGCAACGGTGGCTAAGGACCTGGAGACCGCGATAGCCGCGTCCGCGTTCTGTACACGGACCGCCTGTGCCTTCGGGTGTTCCAGTTTCAGACCGTGGTCTTCCTCCACATAATCGCGGATGTGCGCGATGTACGGGATCCCGAGCTCTTCAGATGCCTGCATGCCGATGCCGACGAACATGCTGTTGTTGTGGACGAGGTCCACGCCCTCCGCCGTCAGGAAGTCCTTGACGTTCCGTTTGGCCCAGAGGTTCAACAGGTCTTTGCGCAGCGTATGCAGACGGGAATCATCTTTCTTTAATTCGTTCGCGAACCGGATGACCCGGTACCGGATGCCCCGGGCTTTCAGCTCGTCTTCGAGGGGCCCGTGGCGGCCGAGCAGGACGACCGGTTCCACCTCAGAGCCTTCCAGCGCGCGTAACAGGTCCAGCAGGGACTGGTTCGCGCCGGTCAGGTTCGGCAGGTGGGTCACATAACAGACTTTCATGAATCGCCCTCGTAAAACAGCGCCTTGACGCAGGTTTCCGCCGCGTTTCCTTTGCTGTAGGTCATGAATTCATCCCGCAGTTTCCGGATGCCGGCAACTTCCTCCGGCCAGTCCAGGTTCAGAATGCGGTCAAGGACTTCCTCCTCGGTCTTCAGGACGCCCCCGTAGTAGACTTCGTCCGCGTCGAAATAGACGCCGCGTTCGCGTTTATACTCTTCCCAGTCATAGCCGAAGCAGATAAAGGGTTTTTCCAAAAGCGACCAGTCGAAGCAGATGGAGGAATAGTCGGTGACCAGGATGTCCGCGGCGATCATCAGGTCGTTGAGCGGTTCATAGGTCGAGTAATTGACGACAAAATCGTCGAATTCGACGTTCATGAGTTTGGAGGTACGGTCGTGGGCACGGAACATGACCATGTAATCGTCCCCCAGCGCCTCCCGCCATTTGTCGAAGTGGACCGGGATGTCGAGGTCGAAGGTGTTTCCGCCGTTGATGCTGTCCCGCCAGGTCGGCGCGAACAGGATGATCTTTTTATCGACCGGAATGCCGAGCTTCATGCGCATGTCAAAGCGCGCGCCTTCATCGACGCCGAAGAGGCTGTCATTGCGCGGCATGCCGCATTCAAGGAAACAGTCGGGCGATGCGTTCAGAGCCGTCGTGTAGACCCGCTTGTCGTGTTCACAGGAGACGCAGAGGTAGTCGATATCCGAGTAATCGAAGGAGCCGCTGAATTTGTCGTCGTTGCCGATGGTCTTCAGTGCGACCCCGTGCCAGGTGTTGAGGTATTTGACGCCCTTCGGCTTGAATTTCAGGCCCCGCTCGATGTTGTTGTCCGTGACCCAGTATCTTGCCTTCAGGGCCGTCTGGATATATTCGGGCGTGTCCATTTTGACCATTTCGACGAATTCACCCTGGTAATTTTCGGGATGATTAAAGGCCCACACACAGCGGTATTTGCTGTATTCCTCGTGAGCCTGCATGTATTGCCAGATGGCGTACGGGCTCCCGGAGAAGTTTTTACCGCCGTTGGCGACAAAGAGAACCAGGTCGTCCTCTTTTTCGTAAAAACTTCCGAGCGCCTTCATGGACGCGCTTCCCAGCTTTTCATATGAAGTTTTCAGAAGTTTGTGATGCTTGATCTGGTAGATCAGCTTCTGCTTATTCATGCGTTCGAGTCCTTTTCCTTCTCATGTAAGTCGTTTTTGATCTGCGTCGTGGAAATTTCCGGCGTGCGCGGTAAATAAACCACTTCCACACCGGCGTCTTTCAGGAAGTCGAACTTGCCTTCCCAGTCATCGCCGATGACGAAGGTGTCCACGTGGTACTCCTTCGCGTCCGACAGCTTCTGTTCCCAGCTCTCTTCGGGAATGACCAGGTCCACATACCGAATGGCTTCGACGAGCGTCTTGCGCTGCTCATAGGTGAAGTAGGACTTCTTCCCTTTCATTGCCATATTGAACTCATCCGTGGAAACGGCGACGATGAGATAATCGCCGTATTCCTTGCAGCGTTTGAGCATGTTGATGTGACCGTAATGAAGCAGGTCAAAGGTGCCGTAGGTGATGACGCGTTTCATAAGGACTCCTTAAAGTAAACAAATAAAAATGTCCGGATAAACTTGCAAGTAACAAGCTTACCCGGACATTATATCATGTTTCTTCTAAAAGTGGTATAACCCCGAGGACCGGAAGTTTCAATTGTTCCGCAATGTCCTTTTCCGTGACGATATAAGACTTGGAAAGCACCCGGAACAACGCGAACGCCAGGGCCAGAAGCAGGCCTGCGAAGGCGGCGACCGCCGTGTATTTCGTCACACTCGGAGACACCGGGTCCGTGTCGTAGTTCAGGTCCGAAACGACCTTGCAGGAACCGGCCTCCACGGCTTTTTCGATTTCCGTCGGAGCGACTTTGACGATCTCGCGGATAATATCGCGGGACAGCTTCACGTCGGTGGTCGTGGCAGTAACGGTAAAGACCTGCATATCGGTGACCGCGTCCACCGAGATCATGTCACTGAGTTCCTCGTAAGTGTATTCAAGGCCGAGGTCGGAAATGACCTTCTGCAGCACGGTGCTTCCGGTGATGATGACACTGTAAGTGGAAACCAGATTCTTTGCCGAGTTGACCTGATCGTTGCTGACGACTTCCGCGTTGGAACTGGTGTTGACGATCATCTCGACCGATGCGGCGTACTTTTTCGTCATGACAAAATTGCTGATGACGAAGCCGAGCGCGCCAAACAGAAGCGTTGCGGCCAGTAGCAAAGCCCAGAACCGGCGGACCGCTTCGACGACTTTGCCGAGGTCGATCTCGATCTCATCGCTGTTTTTTGCGGTGACGGGCGTTCCGTCAAACTGATAATCGCTCAACCTGTCACCTGCTTTCTTCGATCAGAGTATCGGGGATGACGCCGAGGACCGGCAGTCCCAGCATTTCTTTGACGTCGTCTGCCGAAACGACCATATGGTTGCGCAACTCTTTGATGAGGCTGATGCCGTACCCCAGCGCGAAACCGAGAATGGTCATGAGCGCGATGGTGCGCTTCATACCGGGTTTGATGGGGTCCGTTTTGTTTTCGACGCCGGAAACGGCGCTGCATTTGCCGGCTTCAACGACTTCGTTGAGATCCTCCGGCCCGATCCGCATATACGCGTCGGCGATCTGCGCGGAGAGCTGTTTATCTTCTGTGGTTACAGTGACCTTGACGATCTGAGAATCGGTCAAAGCCTCTGCTACGGCGACTTTTCCAAGTTCCTTCGCGGTCATGTCCAGTCCGAGATCGTCGATGACATCGTTCTGGATGCGGCTGTTATTCAGGATCTCGGCATACGTTTTCGCAAGGTTTTTCGCGGAATTGACGTACTCGTTGCTGACCGTTTCCGAAACGGTCTGTGTGCTGTTGGTCTGGACGATCAGATTGACCGAAGACTGGTACATCGGGGTGACATACGCGTACACATAGACAAAACCGATGACCGCAAACAGCAGCGTGATGGCGGTGATGATGATCCAGTGGTTGCGCAGCGCGTTCGTCAGCTTCCGGAAGGACAATTCAACAGTGTCTTCTTCTCCGGTGACCGGAGTGTCGGAATATCCGCCGGAAGACGCGTTTTGAGCCGCCTCGAGGGCAGCTTCATACGCAACCTTATACGCCGCTTCGAACGCAGCATTCTGCTGTTCGCTCATACGACTTTCCCCTTTTCTATCTGGTACGTTTGCCCGTTCAGTTTCAGGGGGCCGATGTACCCGAAGTTGACCAGCCCGTCTTCGACGAACCAGATGCCGTTTTCATTCTTTGCAAGGCCGTTAAATTGTTCGTCGGCTTTGCCGTTTACAAACATATACCACCCGAACGGTCCTTTTGCAAGCCCCGTGTAATCAAAATTGACAAGGCCGTTGTCGATTTTCCACATGCCGTACGCGTTTCCGGCGACTCCGTTGAAGGAGCGGTCCAGCTGCCCGCTGACATAATAGCCCCACTTGCCGTCGGAGCCTTTGATCACGTTCGAGCGCGGTGTTGCGCGGAATTTCGTCACATTGGACTCATAGGTATAAGACGTTCCGTTCACATCTTCCGTGTACTGAAGGTCCGCATCCACGTCGCCGTTGAAGACGATGGTGGGCTCCATGCTCTGGAGCATATTTTTTGTCGTGATGCGGATGGCGGACAGGTTGTTATAGCCCATTTTTTGCGTGTCCGCAACGACGGTGACGGTATTGTCTATGGTGGTGTTCATCGCCTTGCCGTCACTCTGGATGTCCAGATAACCGACCGTCAGAGTGCCGTAGCCCGTAATGGTACAGCCCGTCGCGTAGCCGACAGACTCGAGCGACAGGTAATCGAGGGTCACGTTCCCCACGATATTCAGTTGGAAGTCTTCGCCCATGTTCGTAATGGTCAGTGAATAGTGCGTGTCCCCGTTGCTTAAGTTGGTGTTTTCCAGCGTCAGCGTGTTGGAACCTTTGTCATAGGTCATGCCGGGAAGCCCGGTCTCCATGACAAGTCCGGACAGGTACAGGAACTTCAGAGACTTCTTGTCTTTGGAGACAAAGGTGATCTCTGCCGTGTGCTGTCCGTCCGCCGGGCCCTGCTCCGCGTAGGCGATGAGCCCTGTCGTGCACAGACTGACCAAAAGAGCGAAAACCAGTGCCAGCGCCGCAAACGCGGTGCCGACACGGGCAATGTTGGCGTTGTGTTCCGTCATTATTTCGTCTCTCCGGTAAAGGAATGATAAAGTCGGTTGAGGTCCACATACTCGGACTCGGTCCCGTATTTCGAACCGTCTCCCTGGTCGGTGTACTGCCACATGGTGATCTTACCTTTATTGGTATCCATGTACTGGCCGTACCCGGTGTTCGGGAAGTTATAGCTGCCGGTGTCATTGTAGTACGCGAGCCAGAATGGCGCGTGGATATCCGACGCGACGAGGTTGTTCTGCATCCAGGAGACCGAGCAGTAAACCATCGGTTTGTAGCCCGCGTTCTGGATGATGTCGCAATAGTAGTTTACGACGTCCGTCAGTTCCTGAGCGGTCATGTTGAGCGAGTAACCGCTTTCCAGCTCAAGGTCCAGGCAGACATAGCCGGCGATTTTCTTGCCGCTTAACAGGTTCAGCAGGTAATTGGCCTGCTCTTTTGCCTTCGGAAGCGCTGCTTCCTTGGTGGCGTTGTAATGGAAGTTGGCGAACTGGTAAACACCGTAATTAATGTTGTTGATCTCACACTGCGTGGAGTTGTAGTCAAAGCGTGTGTCCTTGACCTTGGCATAGCAGGCGCGCATCATGACGCCCTTGACGCCGGAACTCTTCAGCTGTTTGAAGTCTACCGTGCCGTTCCATTTGGAAATGTCAACGACAATACCTTTGTCTTCAATGACGACATTACCGTCTTTATCGGTAATGATGGTGTTGTCGGACAGGTTTTTCTGGTTGACTGAAGTGGTCTTTTTCGTTGTGGTAGTCGTGTTTTTCTGTGTGGTCGTTGTGTTCGAGGAAGTGCCGCCGGTCGTGTCTTCGATCTCAATGGTGATCGTGGGCGATGCGACCACTTTGCTGTTTTCGATCGTATAACCGCGGTATTCCCCGGTGTAGCTGAAGTCGACTTTGCCGCCCTTGACATACCAGGTGCCGTATTCGTTCTTCACAAGACCTTCACGGGTATAGTCTACTTTACCGTCTTTAAAATAGTACCATACATTATACTCGTCCGGGGCCAGGCCGTTGAAGCCGAAATTGACTTTGCCGCCTTCGATGCGCCAGGAACCGTAACTGTTGGACTTCATACCGGTGTAGTCGAAGCGGACTTTGCCGTTTTCGCAGTACCACCAGCCGAATTCGTTTTTGTAAACGCTCGTGGCATTGAAATCGACCTTGCCGTTGACCGTGCGCCACCAGCCGTAATCATTTTTATAAATGCCGGTCGCGTTGAAGTCGACTTTACC
>R19__coassemble_886_pt1 | contig 11873 bp, 10 predicted proteins | sample R19__metabat2_low_PE_020 | metagenome-assembled genome bin R19 | reverse complement strand
GAAGCCCCCTTTACTTGCCTGGAGCACTGTGGCACACATGCGATAGCACGACCAGTCAATCGCCCACGCAGACCCCGACAAATTCAAAGTTGTTCGTTTGTGGTATAATGGCACTGCAAAGGAGGTTTTGCACATGAAGAGAGTTATTTCTGTTTTGTTTATGCTGATATTGTCCGTTTCGGTGCTGGCCGGCTGTGACCGCCCGTTCAACACAGAGGTCAACGACGGCAGGGAAATGCTGACCGACGCGGCGGCTTCGGTTGCCGTGGCAAAGGCGCCCACGGCAGAGCAGTTCGTCAAAGGGTATTTTGACGTCATTGCCGGTATTGAACAGGGCACGGCAGGTGCATCGCTCAAAGAGGCGAGAGCCGCGGTCAAAGCGTTCACGTTTGCGCAGGAGTACAAGATCGACTCCGCTGACTACCAGACCATGCGCGACAATATGCTTGCCGGCTGGGAGACCATGACGGCAGAAGAGCAACAGGACTTTGACAACAGCTTTATCAGCGTCATCGAGCTGCTGAAGGGCGTGACCGCGGACAACATTCCGGCCGTCTTTGAGGACGCCGGTGTGGCGGACGAACTGAAGACGCAACTGTCCAAAAAGAACGCTGTCGAGAACTGGGAGACCCTTTACTCCAACACCCTGACCATGGGCAACTCGGAGGAGTAAGGGCAAAAAGATATCGCGAAGGATAGTTTCGCAAAACCGCATCGTTATGCGAAAAATGACGCTTGACAAGGCGGCATCCAATGCTATAATTAATCTGTAAATGGGCAAGCTTTTCAACTGGAAAACCGGGCGAAAAGCTTGCTTTTTTGCGCACGAGCATTAACGGTTGACGTGTACACGAGAAACGGGTATAATCACGATGATAAAAAGTTTTGCCGATAAGGAAACCGAGAAAGTTTTTCATCAGACGTTTTCGAAAAAACTGCCGCAGACAATCCAGAGAATTGCACTGCGAAAACTTCTCATGCTGAACGCGGCGGAGTCTTTGGAAGACCTTCGTGTACCGCCGGCGAATCGCCTGGAGCAACTTTCCGGCAACCGGGCAGGACAGTACAGTATACGGGTCAATGACCAATACAGAATCTGCTTTACTCTGACCGGGAAAGACGTTTATGACGTTGAAATTACCGATTACCACTGACTGGGGTGATACACATGCCGAAAACAATGGATACACCGAAAATGAGTGAGATCCTATTGGAAGAATTCATGGAGCCAATGGGGCTTTCCGCCTATAAGCTGGCGAAAGATATCCATGTCCCGGTGTCCCGGGTGCAGGACATTTTGCATGACCGCAGGGGCATTACGGTCGATACATCGCTTCGTTTGGGGAAATATTTTGGTGTTTCGGAAAACTATTTTCTGAACCTGCAGAATGAGATCGATCTGCGAAATGCCAAATTAAAAATTGGCGATGACTTAGCGACGATCCAACCGCTGCGGTCTGCCTGAACAGGAGGTCATGTATGGCGCGATATGTTGCCTTCGATGTGGAAACGCCGAACCGGGCGAATGACCGCATGAGTGCCATAGGCGTTTCGGTCATAGAAGACGGAGCCATTGTGGAGGAATTCTATTCTCTGGTGGACCCGGAAGAGCCGTTCGATGCGTTCAATGTGAACCTGACCGGTATTGACGAAGACGCGGTGCGCGGCGCGCCGACCTTCGAAGAACTCTGGCCTCAGCTGGAACCGCTTCTGTCCGAGGGCATGCTGGTGGCGCACAACGCGTGGTTTGACTTAACGGTCCTGAAACACTGTCTGCGCGCGTATGACATCGAATGGAGGCCCTACACCCGCTACATGTGTACGGTGCAAATGGGCCGCAAACTGCTGCCGGGCATGAAGCACCGCCTGAACGACATGTGCGACTATTACTGCATCCCGCTGGACCACCACAAAGCGGCTTCGGACGCGCACGCGTGTGCCGAGATCCTGCTTCACTACTTCGCGGACGGCGCCGACCCACGCAACCACATCCGAACCTATTCGTTCAACAAATAAAAAGACCGCCGGGCGGAAACCCGGCGGCTTTTTGCGTGATGGCTTAATAGGACAGTTTCTGGACGAGTTCGTATGCCTGGCGGATGACTGTCTTCAGGCTGCCGACCTTGTCGCAGTCGCCAATGAAGTAGACATTGCGGTCCTTCTTCGCGTCGGCGAAGGTGGTGTCCGGCTTGTAGCCGACCGACATGATGACCGTGTCGGCGGGAAGGGTCTTCTGACCCTCCGGCCCGTTGATGACGACGCCGAAGTCCGTAATGGAATCCACCGTGGAGTTGACATAACCCGGCACGTTGTGGAAACGGAGCAGCTCGCGGAGCATGGTGGAGTTCGCCATGCAGATGCCCTTCGCGCCGACCAGGTACGGGGTCATTTCGACAACAGACGCCTTCTTGCCTTTGAGGGCCAGGTCATAGGCAATCTCGCAGCCGGTCAGACCGCCGCCGATGACAACGACCTTTTCGCCGACTTCGGCGCCGCCGTCCAGGTAGTCGACCGCGGTAATGGCTTTTTCCGCGCCCGGCACAGGAAGCGTTTTCTCGGACGCGCCGGTGGCAACGACGATCACGTCCGCGCCAAGGCTGCCGAGGTCTTTGACTTCCGTGTTCATGTGGACGTTCGCACCGCTCTTGTCGAGCTCACGGGCGAACCACTGAAGCAGCAGTTTGTCCTTCTCCTTGAAGGACGGGGCGGCTGCCGCGTTGAAGACGCCGCCGAGACGGTCAGTCTTCTCATAAAGGTCCACGGTGTGGCCGCGCTTCTGCGCTTCAATAGCCACTTCCATGCCGCCGAGTCCGCCGCCGATGACGGCGATTTTCTTCGGCTTCTTCGCGGGGCCGGTTTTGTAAATGGTTTCGTTGTTGGTCCAGGGGTTCAGGACGCACTGGCCCATCTTGTAGTTCAGGACGTTGATGTCCGTGCCCTTGCCGTTCATGCCGTTGAAGGGCAGGCACGCGCCGTGGCAGGCGATGCACGGGCGGACGTCTTCCGGACGGTCCTCAATGAGTTTCGTAATATACTCAGGGTCGCAGAGCAGCTGGCGGCCGAGACCCATCGCGTCGATTTTTCCTGCGGCAATGGACGCGGCGCCCACTTCCGGCTGCATGCGCCCGGCGCAGACGACCGGCTTGGTCGTGAAGTTCTTGATGTGCTCGACGTATTTCAGGTTTAAGTTCAGCGGCGCGTACACCGGCGGGTGCGCCCAGAACCAGGCGTCATAGGTGCCGTTGTCGCAGTTGAAGAGGTCGTAGCCGGCTTCTTCCAGGATCTTGATGGCCTTCTCGGACTCTTCCATGTCCCGGCCGACTTCGGTGAACTCCTCGCCGGGCACGGCGCCGGAGTTGAAGCCCTTGGTCATGGAGTTGACCGAATAGCGCAGGGAGACAGGGTAGTCCTCGCCACAGACCTTCTTGATCTCCTTGACGATCTCGCACGCGAAGCGCAGCCGGTTCTCAAGGGACCCGCCGTACGCGTCCGTTCTGTGGTTCGTGTACTTCATCGCGAACTGGTCCAGCAGGTAGCCTTCATGCACCGCGTGGATCTCGACACCGTCGACGCCGATCTCCTTGCAGCGCAGTGCTGTCTGACCGAAGGCATAGACGAAGCGGGCAATCATTTCCGAGGTGAACTGGAACATGGTGACGTCTGTGGCCCACACGTTCGGCTCGTCCGGGTCCGGGGCGGACCACCACCACTTGGAGGTGACGACCTTGTTCAGCGCCGAGCCGAGGGGCTTGAACATCATGAAGGGCTGCAGGACGGTCGGCAGGATCATGGAGCGGCCCGCGCCGGCACTCAACTGGAAGAAGACCTTCGCGCCGCTCTTGTGGATGTCGTCCACGACGTCCTTCGCCGGGGCGAAGACTTCGGGGTGGCGGTAGACCCATCGCTCCCCGACAATGGAGACCATGGGAATGAGGCCCGGAATGAACAGGCCGATGTTGTTGTCCTTGCGGTCCGCGTAGAATTCGCGGATGCCTTCGGAGAAGCCGGTCTCGGCCTCCCACTTGATCATGTTCGTACCCTCCATGGGCAGCATGACGATACGGTTCTTGATTTCCACATTCCCCACTTTCCAAGGGGTAAATAACGGTTCTAACTGTTTGTCCATAATATGCCTCCCTGAAATAGAATAATAAAATCTTTGCTGTACTTATTATACCGTAAACCGGCCGCATGTGGGCAAACAACAGAAAAAGAAAAACCGCCGGAGGCCCGGCGGTTTTTTAAATAAATTGTTTAGTCCATGACTTTTCTCTTGGCTGCTTGTACACCTTTCGAGATCAGGTGCTTTCCGGCGAGCAGCGGGAGCTGCTCGTAGCGGTCCGGTCCCCACTCATCGCGGACTTTGCTCAGGTGGATGGCGTCGAACTGGCAGCGGGTCGTGCAGACACCGCAGCCGATGCAGGCGACCGGGTCGACCTGGGCCGCGCCGCAGGATAGACAGCGGTTCGTCTCGGCTTTGACCTGTTCCTCGGTAAACGGTTCGCGCTCATCGGAAAAGGTGAGTTTCTTGCTGCCGTCGATGTTCGGAATCTGACGGGACGCGTGGTCGTAACTGGCGATGACCATGTTTTCTTTGTCGAGGTACTTGAAGCGGTCTCTGCGCATACGGCCGAGGACCAGGCTGTGGCCTTCCCAGACGTACCGGTGCAGGGATTCGGCGCCTTCCTTGCCGGCCGCGATCGCGTCGATGGCGAAGCGCGGTCCGGTGTAGACGTCGCCGCCGACAAAGACATCTTCTTGTGCTGTCTGATAGGTCCAGGAATCCGCTTTCGCGGTCTGGTTCCGGTTCAGCTCGACCTTCTCGCCATCGAGCAGGTTGCCCCACTGGATGGACTGGCCAATGGCTGCCAGAACGAAGTCTGCGTCGAGATCCATGGTGTCGTTCTCGTCGTACTGCGGGTTGAACTTGTGGTCCTTGTCGAACACAGAGGTGCACTTCTTGAAAGTGACACCGGTGACTTTGCCGTCTTTGGCGTTGATGACCTTCGGACCCCAGCCGCATTCGACGGTGATGTTCTCCGATTCGGCTTCGAGGACTTCATCTTCCGCTGCCGGCATTTCGTCTCTCTGTTCGAGACAGAGCATGGTGACAGAATCTGCTCCGGAACGGATCGCGGTTCTGGCAACGTCGACCGCGACATTACCGCCGCCGATAACGACCACTTTGCCGTGGAGTTTTCCTCCGGTACCGAAGCCGACATTGCGCAGGAAGTCGATGCCGGAAAGGACGCCTTCAGAATCTTCGCCTTCGACGCCGAGTTTGCGGCCGCCCTGGGCACCGATCGCCACATAGAAGCCTTTGTAGCCTTCCGCACGGAGCTCGTCGAGCGTAATGTCTTTGCCGACTTCCACGCCGCATTTGATTTCAACGCCCAGCTGACGGATGACGTCGATCTCCGCCCTCACAATATCTTTCTCCAGGCGGAAGTTCGGCATACCGAAGATCATCATGCCGCCCGGCTCATTCTCTTTTTCAAAGACGGTGACGTCGTGGCCGTCGACCGCCAGATAATAGGCACAGGAAAGGCCGGCGGGGCCGGAACCGATGACGGCGATTTTGTGACCGTGGTCATAGCGTTTCTTCGGAATGAAGCGGTCTTTTTCGTTCAGTTCTCTCTGGGCGAGGAACTTCTTGACTTCGTCGATCGCCACAGGAGCATCTACGTCTCCGCGGGTACAGACCTGCTCACAGAAACGGGCGCAGACCGAGCCGCACATAGCCGGGAACGGGTTCTCTTTCTTGATCAGCTCAAGGGCCTCTCTGTAACGGCCCTCGTTTGCCATGCGCAGGTACCCCTGGACGGAGATGTGCGCCGGGCAGTTGGTCTTACAGGGCGCCGTGCCGGTTTCCGGAACGACCCACTTCTTTTCGGTCAGAAGGTCACGCTGATAGTTCTCTTTCCGATACACGAAGTATTCGTTGGAGTCTTTGATGCCGCCCACTTCGACCGGCACCTTCTGGCAGAGCTTCTGTCCCAGTTTGACGGCGTTCTCCGGACAGACTTCGACGCAGCAACCGCAGGCGACGCAGTTGTTGGGGTCGACAGACGCCCGGTAGTTCGAGGCGGAAAGGTTCGGCGTCGCGGTATACCAGGAGGTCTTCAGTGCCATGCAGGTGTCCCAGCTGCAGTTGCAGATGTACAGGCTGAAGTCTTTGCCATCGATATTCGAGACCTGATGGACATAGCCCCGTTCTTCCGCTTCTTTCAGGATGCTTTCCGCTTCCGCGCGGTCGATGCGCCTGGCCTTTCCGGCTTTGACACAGCTGTCGGCGTATTTGCCGATGAGGACGCACCATTCACCTTCCAGGTCTCCGGTGCCTTCGCCGACCATGCGGCGCACTTTCCGGCAGTCACACTGCGTGACGGCCAGATGGTCCTCGTGCTCGTCGAGCCACCAGTGCAGTTCTTCGTACTTGACTTTACGGGAATCGTTTTCAATGGCCTCTTCGATCGGCAGGGCGCGCATGAGCGCGGAGCCCATCGGGAACATAGCCGGCCCGTACAGCTGCAGGTTCAGGATGTAGTTGAGGAATGCCGGCGCCACCTCGGGGTATTTGTCGGTGTACCGGTTGTCACAGCAGACGTTTTCCATGCATCCCGGCGCGAAGACCGGAATCTTGACCTTGTCTTCACCGCTATCGTCGCATTCGTATTCGAACAGCCCGATGGTCCCAAGCTCTTCCACGAGACGGGCCGCTTCGGTCACCGGAATGTGGTTCATCTCCGCCAGTTCACTGACACTGTATGTCTTGCGGAGTTTCATGGACAGGGCGAAGTCGACCTGTTCATCGTTCAAAAGCCGGTTCCAGAACAGATATTCCCAGGAATGCCGGGTCGGGACCGGGTCAAAGAGGTTGATTTTGCGAATCAGAGCGAGAAGATTTTTACGGGTCGGTGCATCGCCTACTTCATCAAGATAAGGCTGCATCGCCTTTTTTTCTCCCTCGGTCAGATCACGGATGTTGTAATTCCATTGCTTTAATTCCATACGTTCATCTCCCAAAATCAAAAAAACATCATAACTGCTTACAATTCATTTTTATAATAGGAGCAGTGGATTGCAGAGTTACGAGTTGATGCTTTCGTAAAGTTGTGTTACGATTTAGGCGTATCGTAAAGTCTCGGTCGCCGGGAGGATCATCAAAATGAAAAATGAAACGAAGAAACACATCCTGGAAACGTTCAATGAACTCATGGAGCACCGGGCGTTCGATAAGATCACCGTGGAAGAGATCTGCAAAAAAGCGGAAATCAGCAAGCCGACGTTTTATCGGTATTACCGGGATAAATATGACGTCATGACCTACAACTTTCAGCTGCTGTTTGAAGAATATTTTTCTCTGGTGGAAGTGCTTTCCATCGAAGAGTTTTTAGTGGCGATGTACCGCGCGACGCAGGAGAACTTCCAGCCGATCAAACGCGCGTTCGACATTCTGGGACGCAATTCCATGAACGACGTCATTTACTCCTACGTGGTCGGAGGCCTGGTAGAATTTCTGGCCAAGAAGCAAGACGGGGTCATCACAAACCGCCAGCGCATCCAGTGTGACATCCTGGCATACGGCATCAGCTATATCGGTGACAACTGGATCAACGGCCGCTATGAACTGACCCCGGAAGAGGCCGCCGCCGCGACCCTGGAACTGATGACAGATGAAATGAAAGTGCTATTATAATAGAGAAAGATGGAAAGGAAGGGATCCTTCATGGCAGAATACAAGACCTATGACCTTGCGCAGTTCGGCGAGCCGCTCTTCACGAGCCGCTCGTCTGAAGTGTACGCGTTCCCGTTCGGGGCGGAGTTCGGCGCGCCCGCGGACGCGGAGGTCCTTTTGAAACTGTTCCGCCCGGATGTGGAGCAGGAGTACATTGACAGCGAAGAAGTGAACACGAAAGAGATCTTCGCGAAAGGCGCTACCGCAGTGGACTGCTACGGGCAGGTCCGGGTACAGGATGGCGATGCACTTCGTTCCGGTATCCTGATCAAAAAGATCCCCGGACAGACACTCATCGCCTTTGCGCTGACGAAACCGTGGATCATTCCCGGCGCCGGCAAACTCATGGCGGAAAAGCAGCTGGAACTGCACGCCTGCGAGTCCGACGTCATCTGGTCTTACAAGGACCTCGTGCGGCAGTCCATGGACAAGCCGAACATGGACTTCCTGTCGAAGAAGGACCGCAAAAAGGTCCTGAAGTACCTCGACACACTGCCGGACAAGAAGAACATCCTGCACTTTGACTACCACCCGGACAATATCATGTCCGACGGGGAAAACGTCAGCATCATCGACTTCATGACGGTGGCCACGGGAGACCCCGCGGCGGACGTCTGTGCCACGAAGATCCTGCTGAACGAAGGCGAGATGATCCCCGGCTTCCCGAAAGTCGTGGCGATGATCCTCAACGTGCTGAAGAAGTATGTGTACAAGAAGTACGTGAAAGCATACAAGGAACTGAGCGGTGTGACGGAGAAGGAGATCGACGCCTGGCGTCTGGCCTTCCTCATTGTTCGTAAGGGCATCTGGGCCATTCCGTCCGAGTCCGAGCCGTTTAAGAAGAAGATCCAAAAGGAATTGAAAAAATTATGAGTTTGCGAGAGGCGGTCCGGGCACGCAAAGACCGGTCCGACTTTGAAAAAAAAGTAAAGGCGATCCACGAGCTCTCCCCGGACATTACGGTGACCGAGGAGCGCGGCTGCATTGTCCTGCGCGGCGAAGTGGACGACTGGAAGACGGTCGTCAAGGCCGGCCACAAAGCGGTGGACAAGAAACGGTACCTGGGTGTCATCAACGATATAAAGCTAAAAGGCTTTACAGAAGAGGCGAGAACACCCGACGTGGAAGACCTTTCTCTGGACGGACAAAGCCCGGACGTGCTGGTCATTGGCGGCGGCATCGTCGGCTGCGCAGTACTGCGGGAGCTGTCCCGCTGGAACGTGGACGCATTGCTGGTCGAACGCAACGCGGACGTGGCCGAGGGCCAGACCAAGGCCAACGGCGGCGTGGTCCACACGGGCATGACGTTCTCGAAGGGTTCTCAGAAACTCTTCTACAACATGCGCGGGAACGCGATGTACGAGCAGCTCGCCCGCGACCTGGACGTGCCCTTCGAGCGCAACGGCCAGCTGGCCCTCAGCGCGGAGTCCTGGGAGAAAGTCTTCGACCGCATTGCCGCGCTGTACAGCAAGCTGTGGCTCGGCATTGAAGGCTTCGGATATATCGACCGGGAGGAACTCCTGAAAATCGAACCCGAAGTGCCGGACTTCTTCATTGGCGCGCTGTCCATGCCGAACGGCGGGAACACATCGCCCTATGGCATGGCGTTTGCTATGGCGGAGAACGCGGTGCACAACGGCGCGCGCATTTCTTTGCAGACCATGGTGCGCGGCATGACCGTGGAAGACGGGCGCATTACCGCCGTTGAAACGAACCGCGGGACCCTGTACCCGAAGGTGGTCGTGAACGCGGCCGGCATTTACTCCGACAAGATCGCCGACATGGCGGGGGACCGGACCTTTACCGTCCACCCGCGCAAAGGCACCTACATGGTCACGGACAAGGATAAAGGCTACCTGGTCCGTTCCACGATGGCGAAATCGCCCTTCACGCTCATGCCGGAAGAGAGTGCCCGGACGGGTAAAAACCCGGTGAAGAAGGTCAAAGCGGTCCTGAACAACCTGGCCCATGCCGGACATACCAAGGGCGTGGGGCTCATCCACTCGGTCTACGGCAACATGCTCGTCGGGCCGAACGCCACGGAGACGCCCGAGCGCGAGAACACGGAAGTGCAACGCTCTGTGTACCATGACATTATGGACATGCAGATGAAGCTGTCCCCGGGGCTGGAATATTCCGACATTATTACCGCCTTCACCGGCGTGCGCGCGCCGGTGTATGAGGAGGACTTCGTCGTCCGCCGCGGTATTTTTACAAAGAACATTTTAGAGGCGGCCGGCGTGCAGTCTCCCGGTATTACGGCGGCACCTGCCATTGGAGAGGACATTGCCAAATGGGCGGTGGAGGACCTCCAGTCAGAAGGTGTTCCCGTCACCCGGAACGAGAACTTCGACCCGGTCCGAAAAGCCCCGCCGCACGTGAACCGGATGACTCCGGAAGAGCGGGCGGAACTCATCGCCAAAGACCCCGCCTACGGCGTGGTCGTCTGCCGCTGCGAAGGCATTACGCTGGGAGAGATTCGCGATGCGCTGGACGCCGACTTCTGTGTCCCGACCGTGGACGGCATCAAGCGCCGCCTGCGCCCGGGCATGGGCCGCTGCCAGGGGGGCTTCTGCATGCCGCAGGTCATGGCTATCCTCGCGGAACACGAGGGCCTGTCTCTCTCCGATGTCCGCAAAGACGCCCCGGCCTCACAAATTGTATACGACCGCACGAAGTAGTATAATGGGGTGAGACAAAGGAAGGAGGTGCATCCGCGTGAGTGAAGAAAACAGAGTTTTGATCGAAGAGACGGACGCCGCGCGGAAGCGCCGCGAACAGCCGGAACCGAAGCCGAAGAAAACGGGACCGAACTGGTGGATCATCGCCGTTGCCGTCGTTATTATCGTCGGCATTGTTGCAGGGCTTACCGTCTATTATGTCCGTTCGCATGACGAGCAGTCTGCCCTGAACGAGCGGACGCTGTCCGTGGTCACAGAACCGGTCGGAGAGGACGATGAAGTCCTCGGAGAAACAGGCGACATCATCTACACAGATGACGAAGCCCTCGGCGGCGAAATGGGCGCGGCTGAAACGACTACGACCGTCACCACCACGGAGGAAGACACAGACGAGGAAGAAGACGGCGACGAGGAGGACGAAACCACCGAGAAGCCGAAGACCACCCGCCGCACGACGCAGCGGACCACGGAATTCGACCCGCAGGAGTTTGTCGACGACTTCATGAACGACTTCTTTGACGGCCTTGGTGACCTGGCCGGATAACACAAGACAAAACAAAACCGCTGAGCGTTTGCTCAGCGGTTTTTTGCGTTTATTGACACCGGCGGAAGCGGGACAAGATGATGTCCGCCGTCTCCCTCGGGTGGGAGAGCATACAGTCATGGGGCGCGTCGAGGAAAATCTCCTCATCCACGCCGAGTTCATCGCGGTACTGGCTCTGCAACCTCTGTGTTGCGCCACGGTCCTGCAGGGTGCGGACCCAGAAGACATTCTTGTGCAGCATGCCTTTTCGCGTCACGGGGTAGGCGAACAGTCCGACCGGCTCCCAGATGGCGCCCGCGTTCATGAGGTCCCGGACCTCCTGCGGGCTGGTTTTGCACAGCCACAGGTACTCCCGCAGGGGCTTCGGCACTTTCATCGGAATGTTCGTCAGGCCCCCGAGTTCAATGAACAGGGAAATGGGGCGGAAGGGGAACAGCGTCGTGAAGAAGCTTTTGCCTTCGGGCGGTATGGAAGCGGCGATGTACATCTGCCCCAGCAGTCGGTCCTCGCCAAGCTTGCCCGCTACCAGCGGCAGCGTGTGTCCGGCGAGCGAATGGCCGACCAGGAAGACCCGGTCCAGCCCGAGTTTGTCGATGTCTTTCATCATCGACTTCGCGGCCTGCTTCGGCGTACGGGCGGTCTTCCATTTCTTATCGCCCCGGCCGGGCAGGTCGATCGCGTACACCGGAACGTCCGGCGCCGTCTTCGCCAGCTCATCGATGACAAGCTTCCAGCACCGGTGGTCATGGTTGAACCCATGCAGTAAAACGATCGCGTCTTTGCTCATAGTGACTCCTTTCTTTTCTCCTGCTTTCATCATACACAAAGAATGTGAAAAAGAAAGAAACAGCCAAACTGGAATTTGTCGATGAAAGCAGATCACCGGGTTGTCAAGGGGGGAGGGTTCTGC
>R19__coassemble_852_pt1 | contig 12180 bp, 12 predicted proteins | sample R19__metabat2_low_PE_020 | metagenome-assembled genome bin R19 | reverse complement strand
TCCTACATGAGGGGGTCTTTTGTCTATTGTCCGATTTTACTGGTTCGGTCCAGAAACGGGCTGCTTTTCTTTTTGATGGTTCATACTTCATGGATCAGATAGATTCCGTCGATTTTCCGCACCTGGCTGAGAACCGCATCACTATCCGCATTCTTTGGAAAACGGAGGGTAAAGAGAGCGCTGGAATTAATCGTTCCCTGCTCTTTGGTACGGGTGATTTCCAGATTGCGGACTTTGACATTCTGCTCCCGCAGCTGCTCAAACATTTCCTCCAGGACCGAGCGGCTCCGGAACTCTACATAAACATTCGTTTCCGGCAGATGTGCCTGAACGAAATATTCCGCTCTGGCAAAAATGATTTCGGACAGCAGAACGATCAGGGTGGCAAAGATTCCGCCTTCATAAAACCCGGCGCCGATGGCAAGGCCGATGATGGCGCAGGTCCAGAGACCGGCGGCCGTCGTCAGTCCCTTGATTTGATTCCGCCGGGTCACGATGATGGTGCCGGCTCCAATGAAACCGATGCCGGCAATGACCTGGGCGCCGAGACGGGCCATATCGGTAAAGTAGCCCTGTGACAGGAACAGGTACTGACCGGTCAGCGTTGTGATCGCCGCACCGACACAGATGAGGATATGGGTCCGAAAGCCGGCCGGGCGGCGTTTGAACTCCCGTTCAAGACCAATAATGGCTCCGCACAAAAAGGTAAGGACGAGCCGAAGGCTGACCGATGCGAAAGTCACATCGCGAAAAGCGTCAAAAAATGTAAACACGGTCCCGCCTCCTTTACAGTTCTTTCACGGTGTAGACCTCATCGAGATCTGACACGAGTGCGACGATATTATGATGGTGCTGCCGGTTCGGCAACCGAAGGTATAGGACAGCGTTCGGCTTTTGCACGATCTGTTCTTTCCCCTGATGGATATCCATGTCAAAAATCGTGATTCCCTGTTCTTTGATCAGGGCGATAATATCTGCCATATCCGACATGGAACGGAATTCGACATAGATATTCATGTTGCGGGACCGCTCGGTGATATAATCTTCCAGCGGCCGAAGCAGCCACATCGTAAGGAGGATCAGGACAAAGGCGATGATCGCGCATTCATAAAAAGACGCGCCGACCACAAGTCCCAGGCAGGCAGAAGCCCACAGGCCGGAGGCCGTCGTCAGGCCTTTGACTTTCTGCTGATTGGTTGCAATAACGGTCCCCGCACCGAGAAAGCCGATACCGTTGATGACCTGGGCGCCGAAACGGGAGACATCGGTCTTCAGACCGACCCGTTCCGCCATAGGTGCCCAGTCTGTAGTCAGCATAACGTATTCATACTGGCTGAGGATCATGGTGAGCGCTGCGCCCACACAGACGATCGTATAGGTCCTGGGGCCGGCAGGGCGATGTCGAAAGCCGCGGTCCACTCCGATCAGGCCGCCCATGACGAGGGCCAGGAGCAGGCGCAGCAGGACTGACGCTGTATTCAAATCTCTCAAATAATCGAGTTGCATCCACATAATCTTCTTCTCCTCTATCCCCCTATTTTATCACGCTTCCACTATTTGGCAAGTTTTTCCGCCCGGTCGTTCGTACAAAAGGACTTGTCAAGAAAAAATGCCTGTACTATAATGTTTTTGTCCATAAAGAGCGCCTGTTTTCAGACAGGCAAATCGCACTTTAAAAAGGAGAAAACGTTATGAGAAACAGCAGCAAAATTTCCCGTATGCTGGTCATCCTCCTCTCCCTCACCATGGTCTTCATGTTGAGCGGCTGCTCGGAAACGACCAGCAATTTCCTGAAAAACGGCTGGGACTATGAAGTCGACGGCGTTCAGCTCGAACCCGGTTTCAACGAGACTTATGAGTATGTTCCCGCAGAGTCCTCTGCCGCCGACCGCTCCACCTACGGTTCCTATGCAGGTCCGTCCGCCGGTACGGTGACCGCCGGTTCCGCCGCCACGGCCGGCTCCGCCACGGCTGGTTCCGCCAAAGCCGGTTCCTCCGCCAGCGCGGCCAACACCAACAAGACCTCTTACACCGCAGCTGAAGCCCTTGACCTCTACAAGAGCGCGGCCAACAAGGTCAAGACCACCGCGAAGTCCGCGACCCGTACTTCCGAGACCATCAAAACCATCAGCGGCAGCATCCCGTCTCTGTACTCCAGCTTCGGATTCAAAGAAGGCACCAAGACCGAAAAAGTCGTTGCCAAAGGCTCTTCCGAACTGAAGGACAAGTTCCCGGTCGAAGGCAAATCCTACACCTGCAACCTGTCCGCGTCCGACATCAAGTCTGCGACCGTCCAGAACAACGGTTCCAGCAAAGTGGTCACCATTGTGGTCAAAGACGATAACGAAGGCACCTACAGCAACTCTTCCAAGTGTGTCTCCACCATCAGCATCCCGATCGGCAAATGGACCTGCAAAGGCGTCGTCCTTCGCGGTACTATCGATGCCAACGGCAGACTGACCAGCCTGTACTACAAGATGCCGACCTATGTCACGCAGGGTTCCGACGCGTTCGCGTTCTCCCTTGAGCAGAACTGGACCGTCGCTTACTAAGCAAAAAGACATCAAAAAAAAAGCAGCCCGTTCGGGCTGCTTTTTCTTTGTCTTGAATCAGGAATTCACGTGATCCCAGGGACTGGGTTTCGCAGTCGTTGACGCTGCGCTCGGAGTGGTCGGTTCCACCGGCGTCAGGGTCGTTGTTGTGGGAGCGGTCGTGGTCGTTGTTGTCGTCGAGTGGGTCGTCGAGCGGGTCGTCGAGGACGTGGTTCCCGTCGAAGACGAGCTGCGGGTCGTGCTGCGGGTCGAGGTCGAACTGCGGTATGTTGTCGTGGTCCGTGCGCTCGTCTCGCCGTTCTCGTCATATTCCGCAGACGGCTCTTCCGTCGTGGTCTCCGTGGCTTCCGCGTTGTTCGAAACACTGCGTTCGAATGCGGTCGTCGTGATCTTGGCGGAAGTCTGGACATTCGCGCCCGAATCGGCCGACTTGTTATGCCGTGCCAGGAACAGAGCGCCGAGTACGACCAGAACGGCCAGCAGGAGTGCTACCAGAGCAATGATCCAGCGGCGGCGGTTGTTCCCTCCGCTGAAGGCCGGTTCGCCGTTGTCGGCGAGGAAAACCGTATCATCGATATTGTTCTCATAGCTGCGCGGTTCCGCGTTCTCCGGAGCCTCCTGATAGTCTTTACGGTAGTTTTCGTAGCGGGGCTGTTCCTCCGTATAGGTGGGAACTTCCTCTGCCGGAGCCTCATAGACCGGTTCTTCGGGAACCGGAGCCGCTTCGACCGTTTCCTCCTCAATATAAGGAGCCGCGTCGGGTTCCTTCTGGAAGAACATACCGGCCGTATAATCATCCTCATAGAGAGGCTCATAACTGTCGTAATATTCTTCACTGTCGCCGTTATCCGCCGCCGGGGCGTCCGCCGTCGGCATGACGACCGGTTCCGGTTTCGGCGGAACGATCGTTTCGGGAGCAGTGGTATAGGTCACATCGTCCAGTGCGCCGGGGGCGGCATAGCCGAAGTCTTCCTCGTAATCTTCCGCGGAAGACGGTTCCGATGCCGGTGTCACGATGATGGTATCGTCGATTTCCGGCATCTCAGGGATTTCGGGGATCGTCGGAGCTTCCGATGCCGTCCCGCCGCCGAGGTCCAGTTCAAAGAGCTGGATCCGGTCATCGTTCGATGACTCGATCTGCACCGCGCCGCTGTGTGCCGGTGCCTCCGGCTCCGCTTGCGCCGCACTCGGACCGATCGGTTCCGAATTAATGTCGGTAAAGACGAAACTGGGTTTCTCCTCCACCGGTTCCGGGACAGGGAAATCCGCTTCCGCCGGTTCGGACGGTGCTTTTTTGAACCGGTCCAGATCCAGTTTTCCCAAGAAATCTTTCATTGCCATAAGGAACGCTCTCCTTCCGTCGCGCGTTGATTCTTCTTTCTCATTTCATGCGGTGTTTATTCGTCCGTATCGGGGTCCGGAGCCTCTGTTGTCGGAGGATCCGTCGCCGGTTCGGTTGTCGGATCCGAGGACGGTTTTTCCGTCACAGGGCCCGCCGTAGTCGTTGTGGTCGTTGTAGTCGTAGTCGTGGTCCGCCGGGTCGTGGTCGTTCTGCGGCGGGTCGTCGTCCGGTCTTCATCTCCGTCGTCCTCATCTTCTTCGGTCGTTGTCTCCGAAGAAGTGGGGACCGTGGAGGTCTCACGCACAAAGGTCGTTGACTGGGTCGTGATGTGCTGAAGCTCCCCCCGCATCCTGCTTGTGGGACGTCAGCTGGAACACCAATGCCACGATCAGGATGCCCAGTGCCAGGAACAGGAACAGCCAGGCCCACCGGATACGTCCTTTGGTCAGGGCTTTCTCTTCATATTCATATTCGTCGTCATAGGCCTCGTATTCTTCCGGGGTATCCTCGAGAGAACGGAGCAGGTCCTGGTCGACTTCATATTTATCTTTTTTGCGACGTGCCATACGTCCTCCTGTCTGTTACTTGTGGTACTTGCCGCCGGAGCTGATCTGGAACGCCCGGTAAAGTTGTTCCAGCAGCATGATGCGGGCCAGCTGATGCGGGAAAGTCATAGGCGACATGGAAAGCCGCTGCTCTGCCCGCTGTTTCACCTTATCCGATAGTCCGTGAGAACTTCCGATGACAAAGGCGATGTGGCTGTCCCCCGAGACGGCCCGGGTCTCCAGTTCCCGGCTGAACGCTTCCGAAGAGCGCTCGTTTCCTTCGATGCAAAGCGCATAAAGAGCCGCGTTTTTCGGAACGGCGGCCAGGATCCGCTCGCCTTCTTTTTCCAGCGCAGCATGGATCTGTGCGGCAGAAGGCTCGGGGGGCAGAGATTCTGTGCTAACCTCTATTATATTCAATTTGCAAAAAGCGGTCAATCGCTTCGCATATTCCGCCTGCGCGTCCCGCAGGTACTTCTCTTTGAGTTTTCCCGGAACGATTATGGTAACCGTCAGCATTACAGCACCTCCGTCCGCAATGCGCGTTCCCACGGGGCGACATCCAGCCGGTAATCGGCGCCGACTGCGGCCCCGGCCGCCTTCAGCATGGAGGCCGTCGTCTGGAACGCGAGTTCCGGCAGATTGTTCTCCCGGCTGAGATGCCCGAGGATGAGCTGCTGTGTACCGGTTTCGACCAGTTCTCTGGCAGCGGATGCCGCGTCATCATTGTTGAGATGTCCGGTCTCGGAGCTGATCCGCTGTTTCAGCAGATACGGGTATGGACCGTTGAACAGCATCCCGAGGTCGTGGTTGGATTCGAGCAGAATCGTCCGGCTGCCCCGGATGCCGTGAAGGACCTCCTCCGTCATGATTCCGAGATCGGTTGCGACGGACACCTGCTTTCCACTCGGAAGGACGATGGTGTACCCCATACCTTCCGCGCAGTCATGGGAGGTATGGAAACAGGTGATGTGAAAATCGCCGATGTCGGCGGCCCGGACCATTTGATACACCGGGAAGTCACCGGCAAGGTGCCCGTGTTCATCCAGATATTCCAGCGTTCCGAGGGAAGCGTAGACCGGGATATGGTGGCGATTCGCGAAGACCCGAAGGCCGCTGATGTGATCGCTGTGTTCGTGGGTAAGGAAAATCGCCCGGACCGCGTCCGGAGAAAGACCGAGAGACTCCAGCGCCAGTGTGGTCTGCTTGGCATTCTTCCCCACATCGATGAGGATGCCGTTCTGCCGGTCTCCGACATAGGTCGCGTTCCCGCTGCTGCCGGAATACAGCGTACAGAACAGTTCTTCTGACATGAAGTCTCCCTCCTTTTCCTGATAATAGAAAAAGGGCGCGTCAAAACGCGCCCTTGTCGGTTGCTTGCTCAGCCCGCGTTCTGGATCTTGTCCGGGGTGTCCAAAATCGGTTTGCGGGAAATATCCGCGCCGAGCGCCGAGAATTTTTCCACGACGTTCTCATATCCGCGGTCGATGTAGATCACATTTTCCACTTCTGTGTAGCCGACCGCCGCAAGTCCTGCGATGATCATGGCAGCGCCTGCGCGCAGGTCATAGGCTTTGACCGGGCAGCCGTTCAGATGATCGACGCCCTGGATGATGGCGACCTTGCCGTTCACTTCGATGTGCGCGCCCATACGGGTCAGCTGATCGACATATTTGAACCGGCTGTCCCAGACGCCTTCCGAAATGATACTCGTCCCTTCGGCAAGGCACAGAGCCGCTGCCATCTGAGGCTGCATGTCGGTCGGGAACCCGGGATGCGGCATAGTCTTGATATTACATTTGCGAAGCGGTTCGTCAGCGACGACCCGGACAGCGTCGTCCAGTTCCTCGACCTTGACGCCGGCCTCTTCGAGTTTGGCGATAATCGATTCCAGATGTTTCGGCACGACATTGCGGATCAGCACATCGCCGCCGCAGGCAGCGACAGCCGCCATATAGGTACCGGCTTCGATCTGGTCCGGGATGACCGAATAGTCACAGCCGTGCATGCTTTCAACGCCGCGGATCTTGATGACATCCGTACCGGCGCCGCGTACATCGGCTCCCATGGAGTTCAGGAAGTTGGCCAGGTCAACGATGTGCGGTTCCTTCGCTGCGTTCTCGATGACCGTAAGGCCTCTGGCTTTGACCGCCGCCAGCATGATATTCATGGTGGCACCGACCGAAACGACGTCCATGTAGATGGAGTTGCCGGTCAGGTGATCCGCTCTGGCATGGACAAAAGCGTTCTCCTCCATGGAGACCGTGGCGCCGAGCATTTCAAAGCCCTTCAGGTGCTGGTCGATGGGACGTACGCCGCCGAAGTCGCAGCCGCCGGGCATGGCGACTCGGGCTTTGGAGCAGCGCCCCAGCAGAGCGCCCAACAGATAATAGGACGCGCGCAGAGCACGGGTCAGTTCGTAAGGTACTGTATAAGAGCTGATGACGGTGGTATCGATCTCGTACGTGTGGGAATTGATGGCGCGGATGCGCGCTCCCATGGCCTCCAGCATTTCCAGCATGCAGGTCACGTCCGAGATGTTCGGTATATTTTCGATCCGGCAGGGACCCTCGGCAAGGAGGGTAGCCGGCAGGATGGCGACAACCGAGTTCTTTGCCCCGCTGATGTCGACGGCGCCTTCCAGCCGGTGTCCGCCGTTGATACAAAACTTATCCAAAAAATTTCACTCTCCGTTATTTCGTGACACACGATGTATTGAAAGTCAAACTTAGTAGTATATATAGTGTTTAAACTTTCAGTATTATACCACCAGTTCCAATGAATGAAAAGTGTTTCCCAACCGAAAAACAGTTTCCGCCTTAAAAATCGGCAGAATAGCAAAAAATAATGCCCTGTTCCAAAACGGAACAGGGCACTTTTTCAGATGTTTTGAGAATCTCAGCCGGGCAGGCCTTTGGATTTCAGCCAGGTGGTGATGTCGTTGTAGACTTCTTCCTTGCAGTCATCGCGGAAGAGCTCATGGCGATACCCTTTGTACCACTTGGTCATGTGGTCTTTGATGCCGGCGATGTCCATCCACTTGTCAGCGGCTTTGACACCGATGCCGCAGAAACCGACGATATCCTGCGTACCGGCAACGACGAGGACCGGCTTGTCCTTCGGCATTTTCTTCGCCCAGAGGGTGCCGGCGGAACGGGCTGCCAGTGCGCCGAGCATTGCGAGAAGGCCGGGGGTGTAGTATACGGTGATCATCGGATCTTTCAGGTAGTCCGCGCGGTTTTCCTTGCTGCGGGACAGCCAGCCGGTGGTGGTCATGTTGTTGGTGACCTTGACTTCAATGTCTTTGACCGGAGCCGCGGTAAACAGCGGAACGAGCGGATAAATCAGGCAACGGAAAATGCTGCCGAAGAAGTCACCGGAACCGCAGTAAACGGATGCGGCAAGTTCCTTACCGTATTTCGCGCCGTAGATCTTGGCAACGAAAGAGCCCATGGAGTGGCCGACAATGATTTCCGGCAGGCCGGGATGTTCGGAGACGGCGATGTCTCTCATCTTGTGCATATCTTTGATGACGATCTTGTCGGCGCCTTTCGGGCATTTTCCGATGTTGCGCAGGTTTTCTTCCTCGCCCATCGCAGTCTTTCCGTGACCGACATGGTCCTCACCGTAAACGGCATAACCGGCCTTGGCAAGGTGCTCACCGATGCCGTGGAAACGATCGATGTGTTCGCAGACACCGTGGGCAATGAGCGCGACGCCTTTGGTCTCGACGGCGTCATCCGTCCAGGTCAGATAACGAACGCGGTCTTTTTTGTCGGTGGATTCGAAGAATCTTTCTTCACATTTGATGGCCATAATATTTCCTCCTGTTGTTCTACTCACTTTTCAGCTCCAGTGAGTTAAAATTCATCTAAAATCATAGCACAGTATGACAAGGATTTCCACACCCAAAACCCAGTTTGTACGGGATTTCTCAACAACCCGTTTTGTTTGTCTAACAAATCAGATGCCGCATGTCCTCCGGCAGCGGTGCGTCCACCGCGATCTGTTCTCCGGTGACCGGATGGATGAGTTCCGCATGCGCGCAGTGGAGCGCGTGCCGGCGGATTTCCTCCGACGGTGCCCCGTAAAGCGTATCGCCCAGAAGCGGCGTTCCGAGATATGCAAAATGGACCCGGATCTGATGGGTCCGCCCGGTCTCGAGCTTTACGCGCACAAGTGACCGGTCCTCTCCGGTCCGCACCGCCTCCCAGTGGGTGACCGCGGGGTTGCCCCGCTCATCGACCGTACGCAAAGTCAGGATCGGATCCGGCCGGAAGATCGGAGCGTCAATGGTCCCGCTCCCCTCATACTTTCCGGTCGGTACAGCAAGATAGGTCTTCTTCACGCCCCGCTGCAGACGGTCGGCCGCATAGGCGTTCAGGGCACAGACCATGACGCCGGATGTTCCCTTGTCCAAACGCCCGACGGCGCGGAACGCCGCAGTCCTCCCCTTCTGCCGGAGGTGCCAGCTGAGGTAATTGGCCAGCGTATCGCCCTGATGATTGTGCGAAGGGTGCACGGCAATGGTCCCGGGCTTGTTGAAGATCAGCAGATCCTCATCTTCATAAAGGATCGTCGGCAGTTCCTGCTCAAAGAATTCCGGGTCCGGAAGCGGTGGAATCTGGTCTGCCGGGTCGTCCGGCAGGTTCACGGTCAGCACATCGCCGGCATGGAGCAGGTCAATGGTCCGGACCGGCTCTCCGTTGCGCAGGATTCCGTCGTCATACGTTTTGAGATTACGGATGACACGAGAAGAAAGCCCTGCACGGCCTCTCAGGTAATGCAGGACTTTGCGGGTCTCATATTCTTCCGGCACGACAAAGTTCAGCGTGCGCATGAAGCGTCTTCCTCTCAGTGTTTTTTCAACAGACGAACGGCGGTCATTTTCGCTTTTTTCGCCTTCGGCATCAGCTCTTTGTAAAGCCAGTACCGGAACGCGTTTCCAACGAGGATGTACTCGCCGATGTACTCGGTGTAACGGGCGCCGAAGCTCAGTTTGAACTTGCTGATACCGACAAACTCCTCGTTCGGGGACAGCGGGCCGAGCGCCCCGTCCGCTTCCATGGTCTCCGGAGAATCACAGAGAACATAGCCGAGGTCGTGGTAATCCATTCCAAGATCAATACTGCGGCAGAGGCGAAGGTAATTCATATAATGGCTCGAGCGGGTGTTGTTGCGGACGATGTTCCGGGTGCCCCCGAACACGCAGTTGGCAAATCCGCCGTACCGGATGGTCAGTCCGCCGGCGACCGGGATACGCGCGTCGGCCGGGTAGTCCTTCGTCTCCTCCATCCGCTCCTCATAGCTTTTGGTGTTTTTATCGATGACGTCAATGTCATTCGTGAGCCCCTTGATCTTCTTCTGGGGCGCCGTCTTCAGAGCTTCCTCCTTCTGCGCGCGCTGCGCAAGGCGGGCCTTTTGGAGTTCGGTGTCTTTCGCCTTGTCGTAGTAGACGATCATCACATCCGTATAGTCCTTCAGCGTGCCGAACAGCAGATCGATATAGCTGTTGTCGCGATGGACGAAGTCGTTACGCTCGGAGGTGTCGTCCATGACGGAGAGAAACTCCTCCATGAGGTGCGGGTCTGCCCGGAAGTCTTCATAGGAATACGTTTTGCAGTCCAGACCGCGGCCTTCCCCGACCCGGACGGAATAGCGGACACCCTTCTCGCACTTTTTCAGCAGAGTCTTTCCGGGAATGAGTTCTCCGTTCTCATCGCGCAGCGGGATGAGGGTCTGTACGGGGTGTTTATACGTGTAAGACGGCAGGTCGGCATTCAGCTGCCAGCCAAGGGACGTCAGCAGTTTGTGGGCCGCGTGCCCTTCCGCCTGCGCTTCCCCATCGATGCGCAGCGGGACCGGCGGGTCGATGATCGTGCAGAACGCGCCGTGGGCTTTCATTTCCGTGTTGATGAACGCGGTGAATTCCCGCTGGAGCGTTTCGTTCGTGATGTCGGAGACCGTGCCGTAAGGGACGTACCAGAGCTTTCCCGCCACCGGCAGGTCCCGCTCCAGGACAAGACTGGTCAGGACCCGTTCACCCGCGCCGTCGAAGCCGGCATACAGGTGGGGTGTCCACGCCGTTTTGACCTTCGGCCACAGAGAGCATTGCTGATATTGTCCATGGTGTTCTTCCACAAACCGGTCAAATGCCTCATAGTCGGTTTCCGATCTGAATTGGTACATGCTCGTCTCCTTAAATGGTGATGCCCCGTTTTGCCAGGGCCTGTTCAATGCATTCTTCTTCGTTGAACGGTTCTTTTTTGCCGCGGACTTTCATGAACCGTTCATGGCCTTTTCCGCAGCAGAGCAGGAAATCGCCTTCCTGCAGCATGGCGACCGCATAGGCCACCGCCTTTTCCCGGTCCGGGATCACGACATACTTGCCCGCGCCGCCGGCCGCCTCCACAAAGGACGCGATCTCGTCGGCGATCTTTTTCGGGTCCTCAAACCCGGGGTCATCTTCCGTAATGACCGTGAAGTCCGCCAGCTTTCCGCTCGTGGTCCCGAGCTCTTCACGGCGCAGCTGTGCCCGGTCGCCGACCGAGCCGAACAGGGTGATGATCCGTTTCGGTCCGTAGGCGCGTACGGTCTCGATGATACCGGCCAGGCTGATGTCGTTGTGGGCGTAATCGATGATGATGCCGAATTCTTTCGACAGATATTTGATCTGGCAGCGGCCGGGGACCCGTACGGTCCGCAGGCCGGCTTTCGCGTCGGCAAGGGGAAGGCCCATCAGTTCGCAGACGGCAAGGACCGACAATGCGTTGTGGACCGAAAACTCCCCGGGAAGGCTGATCTCAAAAGTGTCCTCCGGCGTCCCGTTGCGCAGAAAATCGAACCGGATACCCATAAAATCATCGGAGCGCGTCGGTGTCATGTTCTCCGCGCGGAACTCATTGTCTTCCTGCAGGCCGTAATAAATGGTGCGGCCGGGAACAGCTTCCAGCATATCGCGCGCCGCGGGATCGTCTCCACAGGCTGCCGCTCTGGAGCAGAGGTCGAAAAACGCCTTCTTGCAGGCATAGTACTCCTCAAACGTCTTGTGTTCGTGTCCGCCGATATGGTCCGGCGATATGTTTGTGAAGACGCCGCAGAAGAATTCGGTGCAGTCCGTCCGGTGCCACTGGATGCCGAGGCTGGACACCTCGATGGCAACGGCTTTCATGCCGTCGTCCGCCATCTGCCGCAGCAGCTTCTGGAGTTCGTAGGATTCCGGTGTCGTGTTGACGGTCGGGACCGTCTTCCCGTTCCAGGAGGCGCCCGCCGTACCGATGAGGCCGGTCGGGACTCCGGCGGCATTCAGCACCGACTGCAGGATATACGTAATGGAGGTCTTCCCCTTCGTGCCGGTGATGCCGATGACCTTCAGATCGCCGGACGGGTGACCGAAGAACGTGTCGGACAGTTTTGCCAGCGCGGCCCGGCTGTTTTCCACGACGATGACCGTGACCGGCTCCGGCACATCGCCCAGCGCGGCGACGGATTCATGCCCCGCCTGGGCCACAAATGCGCGGCACCCGTTCTCATAGGCGCTTTTCGCATATTTGTGGCCGTCGGTCTCCGCGCCCGCCATGCAGACGAACAAAGTCCCGGCGACCGCTTTCCGGGAGTCATAGACAAGGTCTGTGATCTCCGTTTCCGCGAAGTCTTCCGGGCCGGAACAGGAAACGACGGCAAGGCCATCGAGCAGTTGTCGTAAGGTCATGATTCCTCCGAATGGTTTTCTTGAAAAGAA
>R19__coassemble_773_pt1 | contig 13073 bp, 12 predicted proteins | sample R19__metabat2_low_PE_020 | metagenome-assembled genome bin R19 | reverse complement strand
AAACCACACGCTCAGGGCCCCGCTGTCAACCCCGGAGCTCACCAACAAATTCCAGGTTGCCGGAATCATGACCCTTGTATAACGGATCCTTGTGACACGGCGCCATTACAGAAAAAACGCTATCCTGATCGGGATAGCGTTTTTACTTTTGGGAAACGGAGGTGAAAGATGATTCAGGAATTTGCTTCGATCATATCCTGCAGGGTCACATTTTCATTGCGGAAGCGGGCGGAACTCTTTTCGCCCGGCACATGGATTGCGCCTTTCGGGCAGTTGTGGACACAGGCATAGCAAACTTCGCAGCAGTCAGCAAAGGATACTTTTCCATCTGCTATCGTAATATTGTTGGCGGGGCAAACCTTTGCGCAGACTCCGCATAAAATGCAGTTGGCATCCACGATATAGCTATGTGCCGCATCCCTTCGAAGGATCTTTTTGACAAGACGCTTTCGGAACAGGACCATCGGCGCCATTCCGGGCGGCGACAATTGCGGTCGCTGCTCTTTCCGGGCCGCGATATCGGCACATACCACATCGAGTTGGCCTTCCACATTTTTCTGCGGCAGCGTATCAATCTGCTCTTGCATTTCAAACCCGGGGAGGAAATTGTCGACCATTCGGATGATATTACAGTACTGAAAATCCAGACCGCGGGAGCGGCCGATTTCCATGACCTGATCAAAGGATCCGCCGTTGCCGCAGGTGAAGAGAAAGAACAGATAGTCGGTTTTGACGCTCACGCGTTCCAGAAAATCTTGCACCATCAAAGGCAGTCCGCCTAGGTATACCGGGGAGACGATGCCCACAGCGTCATCTTCGATTTCAATGGTTCCCTGCTGAACGAGTTTGGGAATGGAGAGCAGTTTTCCACCCACGCGGCGAGCGACATACAGGCTGTTGCCGGAGGCAGAGAAATAGCATATTGTCACAAATCATACCTCCCGGAATGTTAGTCCATAATGCCGGTGGCTTTCAGGATGTCCGTCACATGGGTGACCGGGACGAGTTCGATGTTGTCCTTGACTTCCTGTGCAACGTCTTTCAGGTCGTACAGGTTGTCTTCCGGGATGAAGACCTTCGTCACGCCGGCCCGCTGCGCTGCCAGCAGTTTTTCCGGCAGCCCGCCGATGGCCGTGACCGCGCCGCGAAGCGCGACCTCGCCCGTCATGGCGATGTGCGGGTCGACGACACGTTCGGTCAGCAGAGAGGACAGGGCCGTCGTCAGCGTGACACCCGCAGACGGACCGTCTTTGGGCGTGGCGCCCGCCGGCACATGGATGTGGATGTCGTATTCCTCCAGCTGCTTCGCCTCTTCCGGGAACAGGGACTTCACCAGGCTCAGAGCGATCTGCGCGCTTTCCTTCATGACGTCGCCCAACTGGCCGGTGATGATCAGCTGCCCTTTGCCCTTCATCTTCTTCGTCTCGATGTAGAGGATATCGCCGCCCACCGGCGTCCAGGCAAGACCGGTCACGACGCCCACCGACGGCTCCGGCAGGATGCTGTCGTGTCGGATGGGACGGGTGTCGAGTTCCTCGCGCACGGTCTCCGGCGAGACCTCCAGATTCGTGTCAGGGTCCGTCGCGACTTTCACGGCAAGGCTGCGGCACAGCCCGTCGATCCGCTTGCGCAGGCCGCGCACGCCGGCCTCCATGGTATATTCCGCGATGAGCGTCTCCAGCGCTTCGTCGGAGATGTTCAGCTTGTCTTCGGGAATGCCCATCGCCTCCATGCTCTTCGGCACGAGGTGCTCCTTGGCGATCTGCAGTTTTTCCAGCGGGGTATAACCCTGGAACTGGATGACCTCCATACGGTCGAGCAGCGGCTGCGGGATGGTGTCCAGCGTGTTGGCCGTGCAGATGAAGAGCACGTCGGACAGGTCGTAGGGCACGTTCATGTAGTGGTCCGTAAACGTATTGTTCTGCTCGGGGTCCAGGACTTCCAACAGAGCGCTCGCGGGGCTGCCGTTGTAGGAAGCGGAGAGCTTGTCCACTTCGTCCAGCACCATGACGGGGTTCGAAACACCGCTCTTGTGGATGCCGTCCATAATGCGGCCCGGCATGGCGCCGATGTACGTGCGCCGGTGACCACGGATATCGCTTTCATCGTGGACGCCGCCAAGGCTGACCCGGACGTATTCCCGCCCGAGGGCGCGGGCGATGCTCCGGCCGATACTGGTCTTGCCGGTGCCGGGCGCGCCGACGAACAGAAGGATAGAACCGGACTGCTGGTTTTTCAGGTTCATGACGGCGATCTGCTGGATAATGCGGCTCTTGACGTCCTTCAGACCATAGTGGTCCTCGTCCAGAATGCGCCGGGCCTCATCGAGGTCGATGCGCTCCGCCGGCTCCTTCTTCCAGGAAAGGGTGGTCACAAAGTCCAGATAGTCGTAGAGCATGGCGGCTTCTACGCCCTCTTTGCCCTCCTGTTTCAGGCGGTTGAGCACCTTTTCCGCTTCCTTGCGGGCGGTCTCGTTCATACCGGAGTCCGCGATTCGCTGGGCAAACTTTTGCACATCGGTCACGTTCTCGGGGTGCATTTCATCCAGTTCTTTCTGCAGGCGTTCCATCTGGCGTTTGATGGCCGATTCTTTATATTGCTGCTGGATCTCCTGCTGCTGTTCAGTGGCGGCCTCGTTGGCGATGCGCCCGACCTCCATGAATTGATAGAGATTCTTTTCAATGAGTTCCGCGCGTTTGGCCCTGCTGTCTTCCGACAGCATTTCATAACATTCCTCGTTCGTGATATCCAGGAACTGGGACATCATGCTGATGGCGGAACCCATGGTGTCGATCCGGTCAATGAAATACCCGGCGGAGTCCGCCCACTCGAAGCCGGCCGAATATTTTCGCATCTCTTCCTTGAGGGCCGCCAGTTTCCCGGCCTCCACCCGTTCGTCCAGATCTTCCGTCGACGGACGGCGGATCATGGTCAGCTGGATGGTGTGGTCGGGGTTGACGATGACGTCCTCCACATTGACCCGGTACTGGGCACGAATGGTGGCATAGCCTTCCTGGTACAGCTCTTTGACCACACCGGCAATGCCGATGGGGTAGAAACTGTCGCTGTTCAGTTCACCCACGCTGTAATTCTCTTTCGTGAGCAGCAGCACGACTTTTTCATTGATGGCAACGCCCTTCCCTCCGGAACTGCGCCGCAGCTGGTCGATTGACAGGAACAGGTTTGCGTCCGGTATCAGGACTTTATTATAAACAGGTACAACGATCATTTTGTAGGACTCCTTTATGTTAGATCAGCAGCATCTGCTGCAGCATGAGTACAAGCTCGTTCAGGTGTTCCTCCGGGTCCGGCTGGATACTCTTCCGGTTCATGGCAAGCCATCGCACCGGGGCAAAGAGGACCGCGCCCAGGTTCCAGTCCGAGTAGGGGCGCATGACGCCGATGTCCTGGTAGTGGTGGATGAGGTCCAGCACCTCGCAGGAGCAGTCCGCCACGCAGACCCGCTCGGACAGCGTGGGACAATGGGAACACTGCTCCACCAGACTGAACACATCCTCGTGTTCCGTGCTGAAGCTATAGCAGCTGCGGACCAGCGCTTCAATAAACTCATCGCCTGCCATGTCAGCATGGACACTTTGGACGATGTACTGGTACGGTTTATGCGCGTATTCCCGGAACACCTCGGCGAACATTTCCTCTTTGTTTTCATAGTAAACATAGATGGTGGCCGCCGAGACACCGGCCTCATTGGCGATTTTTGAGATGGAAACGCCGTCGATGCCGTCCCGGAGAATCAGAGCCAGCATGGCTTCCTTGATCCTGCGCTGTTTCGCTTCGTCTTTGACTCGCATAAAAATGCCTCCCCACAATGTGTCTCAATAATAAATGAACATTCAGTTATTGTCAAGCAGTAAGGAAAAGTCCCCGTGAATTGTCACGGGGACAGGTCTTTTTAACAATGTTTAGCCCTGGTTGAACAGGCTGGTCAGTTCGGACTCGTGAGCTGTAAGAACGTCGAGGACATGCTGGTCCCAGTGGCGGGCGTCTTTCGTGGCGCTGCCGAATTCGTAGTCTTCCTGACCGTAGTCGAGGACGTCGAAGCCGGGGACGGCTTTGGAGGCGCCCTTCGCGCGGTAGGCGACGGCGTCCGCAAGGCTGAAGCTGACGCTTCCGTCATCGTAGGTGACCCAGTCGGAGAGGTCCGTGCCGGTAGCGGAGGTGGCACTTCCGTTGGCGGTGACGTCTTCCGCAGCCTCTTTGGCGATCTGTACCGCGCCGTCCACATACTTGCCGTACATGGTGTCGACGTAGAGGGCCAGCGAATCGCCGAGGATCTCAGAGGGAACGTGTCCGCCGTCCCACTGCCACTCGATGGTGCAGTCCGTGCCGGCGTTGTTCCAGGCCAGTTCCAGGTTCAGGGAGTTGAACATGGAGATGTCGCCCTCGGACGCGCCGCAGAGCAGGCGGGTCCAGGTCGGGGCCTCTGTATCGTCCTGACCGATGTAGTTCATCGGGTTGTAGAGGGTGACGATGTTCTTGCCGAACTTATCACCGGCAGTGACTTCGGCAATGTCTTCCTTGTACGCTTCGAGGAGTTCCGAGAAGGATGCGTAGTTGGCGGAGTCCGTGCTGCTGCCGGTGGCCTGGGTGGTACCAGATTCCGGCGTGCCGACTTCTTCGCCGTTGGCGTTGATCGTATTGCCGGCATGGGCCGTCTGTCCGCCCATGTTGCCCGGCATTCCGCCGCTGGGCGGGCCGTTGCCGTCCATCTTGCCGCCGAAGTTTCCGCCAAGGCCGCCGATGGCGTTCATGCCGCCGCGGGAGTCAGAAGTGCTTCCCTTGGCATATCGCCCTTCGATAAAGGCTTTCGCTTTGTCGGCGGAGGTCATTTTGGCGACTTCGGAGTCGCTCATCTTGGAGCCGTCCTCATCGAACCAGGTCCAGTCGGAGGCGTAGTCCAGACGGTCGAGGTAGGCTTCGAGGCTCTCCTCGAATTCGGCAAGGTAGTAGTCGAGGTACGTACCGCCGTAACCGTTGGTGTCCGGATATTTGTCTTCATCGTATTCAATGGTCAGCTTCTTGCCGTTCGCTTCAAGGCCGAGACCGTTGATGTACTCCATGTACTCTTCGGACAGGTACTCGGCCAACTGGGCCTGGAAGACGGTGTTGAAGTCATAGTCTTCGTCCAGATAGTACTCGAAGGCCTGGGCCATATTGGCTTCCGCAAGAGAAGTGATCGGCGAGTAAGCCATGCAGCCCCACATACCGTCGGAGAGGGCAACTTCCTTACCGTCGATGGTGACGGTGGTGAAGTAGTTGCCGTCCTCGGTCTGGTAGCAGCCGACCGCGCCGGCGTCGATCTCATAGTCGTAGAAGTCCGGGTTGTTGGAGGTAGCCGCGATCATGGTCGCGTGAGCGCCGCCGCCCGAACCGCCGGTGGAGACAAAGTAGTCCACGCTGCCGGGCAGGTTCCCGAGCAGGATGTTGTACTTGACGAAACGGACCGCGTTCTTCTGGTCGACGAGGCAGAGCGGCGCGTCACCCGTGTAGGTGGTGTTGCCGTCTTCATCCGTGACGCTCGACTGCTTGCCGCGGTTGCCGCAGGCCACGTTGATGTAACCTTCCGCTGCGTAGGTGGTCGCCGCCGTCTGGTTCTCCTGTTCGGAATAACCCGCGGCGCCGGTGTTCACGATGACCGGAGCGGTCTTCGCAGTGTACACCTGGCCGTTCGTGCTGGTGACTTCCGCGTCGTTGTCGATGACGAGGGAGCCGGCGACTTCATCGCTCGCGTCTTCCGCGGTGACGTCCGCTTCCCCATCCTTGTCCGTGTCGATACCTTTCACGTAGGCGCCGGGCACACAGACGGAGACGCCCTGTTCGTCTTCGATCTCCGGATCCGTAACAGCCGTCACGATGCCCATAGTCCAGGCGTCCGCGTCCGAGTCATAGGTCCACGTCTGGTCTTCCATGTTGGAGAGGTCCAGCGCCGTCTCGATGGCTTTCTGGGCTTCCGTTTTTTCATAGGTCACAGTGTCTTTCGCCGTCTCCGTGGTCTTCTTGCAGGACGCAAGACAGAGCACCATGGCAACAGCAGCCAGGACTGCGACCAGCTTTTTCAGGTGTTTCATAAGCCCCTCCTTTTTTGTTTTTCTTTATTTTATCATGAGAAAACTTAAATAAAATGAAAACCTGTGCTATAATGTTGCACCGAATCTTACTTTCAAAAGGAGGAGGGCAATGGAAAACAAAAAGCCAACCCTGCTGGGCACGCTCCTCGTGCTGCTGGCGGGGATGTTCTGGGGCACCAGCGGCGTGTTCGTGCGTTACTTTACGGCGCTCGGCATGTCGGCGATGCAGCAGACGCTGTTCAAATGCCTTGTCCCCGGCGTCCTCCTTCTGGTTTACTGCGCGCTGTTCCGGCGGGATGTCTTGAAAATCAAACTCAAAGACCTGTGGGTCTTTATCTGCCTCGGCGTCATCAGCCTGACATTCTTTACCTGGTGTTACTTCTCCACCATTCAGGCCGCGTCCATGTCCGCGGCGGCCATTCTTCTGTATCTGGCGCCCACGCTGGTCATGCTCATGTCGGCGGTACTGTTTAAAGAAAAGATCACCGTGAACAAAGCCGTTGCCTGTGTGCTCGCCTTCGCCGGATGTGTCTGTGTCTCCGGGTTCCTCGGGAATGCGGTCCCGCTCCCGGCCCGGGCCATCATTACCGGTCTTCTGTCCGCCCTCGGCTACGCGCTTTACAGCATCTTCGGGCAAATCGCCCTGAATAAAGGGTACGACCCGCTGACACTGCCCACCTATGCATTTCTTTTTGCAAGTTTGAGTTCCCTGGTCTTTGCCCACCCGGCGGAGATCATGGCAGCGGCAAACCAGACCTCCCCTCTGAAGTTCTGGGGCATGCTCGTCCTCATGGGCTGCACGGTCTCCCTCATCCCTTACATTTGTTATTCCAACGGCCTTCTCCGATCGACCCCCGGACGGGCGTCTATCACGGCTTCCATCGAGCCCGTAACGGCCACTGTCCTCGGAGCTCTGGTGTTCCACGAACTGCCGGACGTGTACGGCTACATCGGCATCGCGCTGGTCATCGGTGCCATCGTCTTACTGAACATCAACATCAAAAAAACGCCTTCCTCGAAATGAGGAAGGCGGTTTCTTTTCTTTACATGCAAAGCACGTAGCTCATCAATGTCAGAAGACCATGCTTCAGCTGTTTGGGCATCGGGAGGATCTTTTCAAACTTTTCAAAATAACTGTTGATGTCCATTTCGCCGGTGGTCAGGACGTCAGGATATTGTTTCATAGCGCACGCCTCACTTTCTGGTGTATTCGTGGACGAAGTCGTTCACGCATTTCATGTTGATGGCTTTCGCGTCGTTCGGAGACAGCAGACACTTGCCGGGACTCAGGAGGATGCCGGTCGTGCCGCACGCGTCAAGGACTTCTTTCGCTTTATCAATGTTCTGCTGCGGCGTGCCGGAGCGGAGCAGTTCAGCATCCATACCGCCGGACAGTGCGCAGTGGTCTCCAAGGACCTTATGGACTTCGACCATGTCGTCTCCTTCAAGGAAAAGGAGCAGCTTGTTTTTCGGGAATTCCAGGAAGCGTTCGTACTTACCCGGTCCCCAGGTGCCTTCCAGTGCCACGGTCACGCGTCCGCCATCTTCAATGATGGTGTCGATCAGCTTCTTGAACGTCGGCCAGAAGAATTTATCATAAGCCTCCTGGGAAAGGTATGTTGCGGAAACAACAGGGACAAAGCCCAGCGGGAACGGTTTCTTTTCTCCGGGCATGGGTTTCGCAATCTGATCATAAATGACATCGACCGCTTCCAGCACTTTATCGGGACGGCGGCGCATGTCTGTCATTCCTTTTGCGAAGGAGCGCCAGCCGACATAGCGGTCCAGAGCAGGCTCGTACAGGTCCCCGGCGACCAGCGTCGGGACACCGGCGTTCTCCCGCAGGTATTTGTTCATGGACTGGTTCTTCATGTTGAACTTCATCATCCGCGCGAGGGAAAGGACGACCGATTTCATCGGTTCTTCCCGGAAAGCGGGATAACGGCGATAGATCATTTTGTTTCGCATGAATTTGACAGGGTCGGCGATGAACTCGTCAAGCTCCTTGTCCGGGATCAGGCAGGCGTCCTGATTCTGCAGCGTTATATCATCTGCGGAAAAGAAGAACGGAGAGTAGCCCAGTTTATCATAAAGATCCAGCGGACGGTTCATTCCAAACAGGAGGGTCATATCGAACCCGAGGTCAATCAGGTACTTTGCGTAAACGTCGAATTCATGTTTCTGTGACGTCATGGTCGTGGTCGCGGTCTCACCCGCATAAGACATGGCCCAGGTCTGCGCCAGCGACACGGTGGGGACATATTCGTTTTCCACGTGGTTCATTACGTTGTCGAGCATTTGCAGTCTTTTGTCAAAGAGTTCGGGGTAGAGCATGAAAATCCCTCCTTTTTATTATCCTACAATATGTAGTACAATTATATTATCCGATGGCTCTGTGCCGTCATCAACCGACAATAAATCGCCGCTTGTAGGATTTTGAAGGAGCGATACACATGAAGAAGAACCCCGAACTGACCGCACAGACCCGGCAGAACCTGCTGGATGCCTTTTGGGCGCTCTATGAAACAAAGCCGGTCAATAAAATCACCGTCAACGATGTCACAAACAGAGCCGGCTACTGCCGGTCGACGTTCTATGAATACTTCCATGATATCCCCGAAGTTTTAGAGACATGGGAGGACATTATCATCGGGCAGTGTGTGGGCGATATCTCCCTCCTGTTCCCGACAACTACCATGGAACAGATCCACGAATCGGTCGAAAATATCCACCGGGTCCACGGTCACCAGTTCGAAGTCCTTCTGGTAAAAAATAAAAACATGGACTTCTATTTAAAAATGAAAAAGACGATCGTAGACGCCGTTTATGGATTTGCCAAGTGCAGAGAAGAGGATGTTTACGCCCGTTATGTGCTGGAGTTCGCCGTCGCCGGCTACCTGAACAGTTTCATGTACTGGTACGAAAGCGGACAAAAGACCCCGCTGGATGAGACCGGCACCGTCATCTTCACGCTTCTTCGCCACGGAGTCCTTCCCGAGGGCAAACGGTTTATGAAATCCGATCCTATGGAACGACTCATTTTCGCCAGATAAAAACAAAACGCCTTCCTCGGAATAAGGAAGGCGTTTTTGATCATTTGCGGTTTACCACATGGGTTTTCTGTCGAGATTCTTGCCGACCATGTAGTCCTTCTTCGGGAGCTTGGACAGCGTCCAGAAGTAGTTGATGCAGCCGCAGATCGCGACGACACCGAGAGCATAGTACCAAGGCTCACGGAAGCAGGGAGCCAGGTTGTACCACATGTTGGTGACGGGCATAAAGGTGTTGATGGTGCCGAGCAACATGAAGATGCCGAGCAGCATGGAATGACCGCGGCGGGTGCCGGCCTTGCTGGCATTGAATGCCGGGAAGATGGCGGCGATGAAGTTCGTCGTCATGGTCAGGAAAAAGACGCAGGGGTCGCGAAGAGCGACGGTCAGCGTGTAGAACAGGAAAATGCCGAAAGCATATCCGATGAGACCGCGGGCCCATGCCTGCCCTTCTGTAACGGGTTTCCCGCCTGTGTAAATACCGAAGACTTCATTGCGTTCTTCCTCATTCTTTACGGTCGAGTAAAGTGTGAACAGCTCGATTCCGATGAATACGAGACAGCCGGCCCACATGACTTTGAAGGCCCAGAAGTCTACGATAAAGAACCATTTTTGGAAGAACAGAACGAACGTGGCGTCATGGCCGATGTACCATGCGTGCATGAAGAACCACCAGGGGTTCTTTTTCTCGGTGACGTGAAGGTAGACTACAGAGAAATACTGCAGGAAACCGACCATCCAAACGAGAATACATGCAATACTAACGGCTTTTGCGTTGTTTTGGCATGCGTATACGATATCGTCAATAGTATACATATGCACCCTCCTTTTCTCAAAAATTTTCACACAACAAATGACCTCTTGTGAAATCATTTCCGTACATGTATTATAATACGCGTATGGAAATTATTTTCAATGGGTAAATCGCCCAAAAAATGTGCTATACTTTTGGGAGAACTTACAGGAAGGCGGCACAACATGGCAAGACCCCGTAACGAAGAATTATTCAATACGATCAAAAAGACCGCATACCGCCAGCTCATAACATACGGGTATGCTGACACCACTTACCAGTCCATCGCCTCCGCCTGCGGTGTCACCCGGACAGCTGTACAAAACTATTATCCGACGAAGAATGACCTTCAAATGCAGTTCTTCAGCGATCTGCTGACCGTCACAAAACAGGCTGTCGAGAACGAAGGGATCCATCAGGAGAATGAGTTCGACTTCATGCTCTGCATTGGGGAGCTCACGTTCCTTTACCTGATGCAGGATGCCGGCACCCGGAAGTTCCTGATGGAGGTCTCGAACAGTCGGGAGATGACGGAGGAAACGCTGGACTTTGAGTTCCAGTGGGGCATTTCGTTCCTCTCCACTCCCCTTTCTGTATCCGAGCAGAAATTCCACGACGACGTCCTCGTTTCTATGGGAGGATTCTACACCATTCTTTACAGTTATCTGAAGGATGGCAAACCTTTCGACACCCGCACGCACCTCGGCCGCGTCGTGCGTACCATCATGCACGACTACGGCTATTCTTACGACGACGCGAAAGCTTTTGTGGAGACCCACCACGTAACCGACACCGAACTTGCCGCCGTTTGCGAGCAGATCGACATCGCCATGGACCTGTGAATCGAAAATCAAAAACGCCTTCCTCGAAATGAGGAAGGCGTTATTTTTTGTCGATTTACTCGTTCCCGAGATAAATGCGGGGAACGCGTTTGTTGATGTCGCAGGCAAATTCGTAGTTGAAGCGGCCGGAGAGGTCGGCGAGTTCCTCCATGGTAATGACGTCGCGGACCGGGCCCTCGGTAGAGGCCTGGGAACCGATCAGCACGACCGGGTCCCCCTGCTTCACGCCCCCGACGCCGGTGGCGTCGACCATGAACTGGTCCATGCAGACGCGCCCGATGATGGGCGCCCGCATGCCGCGGATAAGCACATAGCCCTTGTTGGACAGAGACCGCGGGTAGCCGTCGCCGTAGCCGACCGGGATGGTGGCAATGACCGTGGCGTCGTTCTTTGTGACATAGGTGGAGCCGTAGCCAACGGGCGTTCCGGGTCCCACTGTTTTGACGTGGGCGATGTGCGAATGCAGACTCATGCCGGGCCGCAGGTCGATCTTGCTCTTGTCGACTTCATCGGAGGGCCAGAGTCCGTAGGCCGTAATGCCGATGCGGACCATATCGTAGAAATCATCATCCTTTTCCATGGCGGCGGCGGAATTGCACATATGGCGAATACCGCAGTCCAGGCCTTCCGCCTCTAAATCGCCCACAAAGGACTTGAAGAGGTCGGACTGTTCGTTCATGAAGGTCTTGTCTTCCCAGTCCGCTTTGGCGAAGTGGGTAAAGATGCCGTCGACCTTCAGGTGCGGCAGGTCGAAGATTTTCTTGATTTCAGAAATGGCATCCGCGCGTTCCTTCGAGCCTTCCTCCCCGGGCAGGAACCCGATACGTCCCATGCCGGTGTCCACTTTCAGGTGGACGTGAGCGGTGAGGTCCAGGGCGTCGGCGGCGCGAGAGAGCGCCCGCGCGTTCTCATAGGAGAAGACCGTCAGAGTCAGCATGTGTTTCAGCGCGGTCTCATACCCGTCCGGGAACACGTGCCCCAGGATGAGAATGGGTTCCATGACGTTGTACTCACGGAGCTCATACCCTTCTTCGACGGTAGCCACCGCGAAGGCGTCCACGCCGATCTGCGCCAGCGCCTTGGCAACCGCAATGGCGCCGTGGCCATAGGCGTCCGTCTTGACGACCGCCATGGTCTTGACGTCCGGACCGGTACGGTCCATATACTGCTGCACGTTGTGGCAGATGTTGTCGAGGTGGATGCCCGCGTACACGCGCTGCGGCCGCCCCTCTTCCTCCTTCAGAAGAGAGAGCTCCGTCTTTGTATCGCTGAGCAGCGTCGTGTAACCTTCGGCTCTGAATTGGCCCATGTGTTGCGGCCTCCTAAACATTGAAAATAGTCTGCGGTTATTATACCATAGAATAGAATTTGCGGACGAAATGTTTTGACAGGAGCGTTTTATGAAGATCGAACCCATCGCCACCATGCACACGAACCTCACCGGCAAGTTCGGGCTGCCCCGCCAGGCGGGCGTGGTCCCGGAACTGTCCGGGGTCATTGAATTCGAGAAAGCCTATCGCTCATCGGACGCCCTGCGGGGCCTCGAGGGATTCTCGCATATCTGGCTTATCTGGGGCTTTTCGGAGTCCGTCATTGAGGAGAAACATGGTTTCTTTGGCGATGCGCCCTATTCCCCCACCGTCCGGCCGCCGCGCCTCGGCGGCAATGAACGCCGCGGCGTCTTCGCTACCCGCTCGCCCTACCGGCCAAATGACCTCGGCCTCTCGGTCGTCAAGCTCGAGCGCGTCGAGCTCGGCGCCGAGCCGAAGCTGTACGTCTCCGGCGTGGACCTCATGGACGGCACGCCTATTTATGACATCAAACCTTATATGCCCTACTCTGACGCCATCCCGACCGCCACCGAAGGCTGGGTGTGCGCGGCGCCGGAGCTGAAGCTGTCCATCGCCAACCGGGACTTTCTCCACGAGCAGTGCGTCGCCGCCGGGCTGGACGAGGAAATGGAAACGGAACTGGCAGGAATTTTACGAAACGACCCCCGCCCCCAGTACCAACATGACCCGGACCGCGTGTACGGTCTCACCTACGGCGGCCACGACGTGAAATTCAAAATATCCGAAAACAGCGTCGTCACCATCCTGGTAATCGAATAACCGAAAAAAGGTCCCACCGGGACCTTTTTCTTTTTTTGCAAACTGGAATTTGTTGAAGTGCTCCGGGGTTGACAGCGGGTCCCCGAGCGTGAGGTCAACGCCTGCCGGGGCCAGCCCCGCAGAAAAACACAAGGGGGCAGGCCGCCGATCAGGCTACCACGCGCTCTTCCCACTGTAAACCCGCTCGC
>R19__coassemble_609_pt1 | contig 15142 bp, 18 predicted proteins | sample R19__metabat2_low_PE_020 | metagenome-assembled genome bin R19 | reverse complement strand
AAACCATTGCCAAGCAGGCCGAAGGGCAGAATGCCCCTTTGGCCTGTTGTCAACCACACGCGGCGGGCGGAAGGGTTTGTCAAGGTCGGTGGGCAGGAGAAGTGATCACTACAAAATGTCCGCTGCGAAGCAGTCGGAGAACCTTGACAAGCCCGAACGGCTGCCGCACACGCGCCATCGGCGCACGACCGGTCAATCGCCACAGCAAGCCTCGACAAATTCAAATTTACGAAAGTTTGCCCTTCGGGTTTTGTTTGTTGTAAAATAGGAAAGTAATTATAAGAGGGAGAGGAGAACCCTTATGAAAAAGTTGATCACGGCGGTGCTGGCCGCCATTTTATGTATGGCCATGCTGGCCGGTTGTCAGGGCATGTCCGATGAAATGCTCGCGGCGGTCAACGGTTTTACCGAACAGACGTCCCGTATCACGTCTCAGGTGGAGCAGGCGGGAGAACTTGTTACCCAGGCTCAGGAAGTGCTTTCCAACGGGAAGCCGGTCTCCGATGTCAAGGTGACCTCCCAGCTGCAGTCTGTTATCGAAGAAGTGAAAGAAAAGGTCAAGTTTGAGATGCCGGAGCGGCCGGCTTCCCTGAACGCGATCAATGAGAAGATCCAGGAGCTGACGCTCATCGACTATACACCTTACCTCAACAAGCTGCAGGAAGCCATTCAGAACGTCACCAACAGCCAGGAAGATTACGCCATGAATGACACGCTGGTCACGAAGGGCGCCGACGGCTGGGGCGTTTATGAGAATGACAAGCTGACCGACTACAGCGGGATCGCCAAAAACCAGTACGGTACATGGTATGTCAAGGACGGCAAGGTGGATTTCACCTTCAGCGGCGACTATGAGTTCGCCGGTCAGACCTTCAAGGTCGACGGAGGAAAAGTTCAGTGAGTGACTTTATTCGCAAGGTGAAGGGCGATGTGCCGGTCGTCGCCATCTGCTATGACTTCGACAAGACACTGTCTCCGGACGACATGCAGGCCCAGGGGTACATCCAGTCCGTAGGTTATGAAGTCGCGGATTTCTGGGAGGAGAGCAACAAACTCTCCCGCGGCCATGACATGGACCAGATCCTGTCCTACATGTACATGATGGTCAACGCATCCATCGGCAACTTCTATGTGACCCGGGACAAGCTCATGGAGAAGGGCGCGGAGGTCGAACTCCTGCCGGGAGTGGAGACCTGGTTTGAACGAATCCGCCGGTACGGCGCGGAGCACGGCGTGCAGGTGGAGCACTATATCATCTCCTCCGGTTTGAAGGAAATGATCGAAGGCACGTCCGTCGCCAAAGCGGGCGCCTTTGAGAAAATATACGCCTGTTCGTTCTTTTACGATGAACACGGCGTTGCCAAGTGGCCGGCCCAGGTCGTCAACTACACGAACAAGACCCAGTTCCTGTTCCGCATTGAAAAAGGTGTGCTGGATGTCAACGACCCGGCGGTCAATGACTGGTTCCCGCCGGACAAGGTCCGCGTCCCGTTCCGGAACATGGTGTACATCGGCGACAGTGATACGGACGTGCCCTGCATGAAACTCGTCAACTCCTACGGCGGCCATTCCATCGGCGTGTACAACGCCGAAACGGAGGACAAGGCGAAGGTCCATAAAATGATGCGGGACAACCGGATCAAATACTTCGCCGCTGCGGACTACCGGGAAGGCACGGACCTCGACCGGCTCGTCAAGCAGATCATCGACCGCACCGCGGTGAACGAAAAACTGGAAACGTTCCACTTCGAAAACGCGGAAGAAACCAACTACTTTTAAACAGATACGGACATATGATATAATGTCTGTGACTTATTAAAACAATAATGGGAGGAAACCACTATGGCAATGAAGGATAACGCTTTGAAAGCGGCTGACCTCGGCAAAAAGGCCTATGGCAAATTCTATGATTTTATGGGCGATGAGTCCAACATCGATGCCATCGTCGACAAACTGACGAGCACTCTGAAAAAGATCCCCCGCGGTAAGGGCGACGACCTGGCGGAACAGATCGGTGACTACAGCATTTATGTCTACCTGCTGCGCGACTTCATGTTCAAAGAGTACACCGAAGTCCCGAAGTGGAAGATCGTTGTCATGGTCCTGGGCTATGCCTATGTGGTCTCTCCGCTGGACCTCATTCCGGATACCATTACCGGTGTCGGCATGGTCGATGACGCCGCCATCATGAAACTCGTCAAGAAGCTCTTCGAAGATGAGATCGACAACTACAAAGAGTGGCGCAAAGCCAACGGCAAAGGCAAAGCCGAATAAAAAACGCAACTCAAAAGACCTTGCGGATGCGCAAGGTCTTTTTTGGAAAGAGAGAAGCTATGGCAACGTTTGAAGTATTCCCGGCAAAAACGCCGGACGCACCCGTCATCTACCTGAACACCTTTGGCGGAGAAGCGGGAAAAGTCTATAAACACCTGCAAAAGACCGGCTGTCCGGACTTCACGCTGGTCGGTATCAAGGACCTCCGGTGGGACCACGACATGACGCCCTGGTACTGTCCGCCCATTATGAAAGGGGACAGCCCCTGCACCGGCGGAGCGGACGACTACCTCAAATGGATGCTGGAGGAAGTCCTGCCCGCCGCGGAACAGCAGGTCACCGGTGCGCCTGCCTGGCGCGGCCTTGCCGGCTATTCGCTGGCCGGCCTGTTCGCGGTCTATGCCATGTTCCAAACGGACACGTTCGAGCGCATCGCCTCCATGTCCGGGTCCATGTGGTTTCCGGATTTTGACGAATATGTCTATTCCCACGAACCGGTCCGCACCCCGGACGCGCTTTACCTGTCTTTGGGGGACAAGGAAGCAAAGACCCGCAACCGCTACCTGAAACCGGTACAGGAACGCACGGAAGCGATTTACGAGTTCTACAAGAACGCCGGCCTCAACACGACGTTTGTGCTGAACCCCGGCAACCACTACCTCCACGGTGTGGAGCGCACTGCGGCCGGCATCCAATGGATCCTGGAGAACTGATATGACCAACACGATTTACGAGAAGTTTTCGGAAGTTGTCGCGGAACACCGAAACGAGCCCGCCATTATTGAAACGGTCCGCACCCTGACCTTCGGAGAACTGTCCAATATGGTCGACGGTGTGGCCGCCTCGTTCCCGGAAGACGTCAAAAGCGTCGGCATTGCCATGAACCATACGGCGGAGTTCATCGCCTGCATTCTGGCGGTCCTGAAATGCGGCGCCCGGTATGTTCCCGCGGAACCGGAATTCCCCCGCGGGCGCATCAACGACATGATGGAAGAAGCGGACGTGGACTTCGTCATTACCGAGCCGGAGTATGCCAACAAGCTGCGGAAGTTTCCGGTACGCATTGCGGACAAGAAGTTTTACGGAGAATGTTTCGGAAAAGCGACGCGTCCCTGCGCCGCGAAGCCGGAAGACCCTGCCTATGTCCTGTACACCTCCGGCACCACCGGCCGCCCGAAAGGCGTCTGCGTGACCAACGCGAACGTCTGCCATTATGTCCGGGCCTTCGCCAATGAATTCCACCCGGGTCCCGGAGACATCATGCTCCAGTACTCGGTCTGCTCCTTCGACATCTTTGTGGAAGAGGTGTTCGCGAGCCTGCTGAACGGCGCGGCGCTCGCCATGCCCACGGAAGAGGAGAAACGGACGCTGCAGTCCCTCATGGCCTTTGTCGAGGAACAGGGCGTCACGCTCCTCAGCGGGTTCCCGTATCTGATCGCGGACATGAACCACCTGGATTCCATCCCGTCGTCGCTCCGCTTACTCATCAGCGGCGGCGATGTGCTCCGCTACGTCTATGTCGACAACCTGCTGGACAAAGCGGAAGTCTATAACACGTACGGTCCTTCCGAGACTACGGTCTGCGCTTCGTATTACCGCTGCCGGGACGGAGTCGTTATGGAAGACGGCACGTACCCGATCGGCAAAGAAGTTCTGGACGTTTCTATTAAAATCCTCGACGCCGACGGCAACGAAGTGCCGGACGGGGAGAACGGCGAAGTCGTGATCTACGGCGACGGTGTTTCCCTCGGGTATATCGGGGACCATGATGAAGAAAACAAGGCGTTCGAAACGCTGGAAGACGGCACCCGCCGCTACCGAAGCGGCGACCTTGGCTATCGGATGCCGGACGGGAACATCGCTTTCCTGCACCGGAAGGACGACCAGGTCATGATCCTCGGCAAGCGTGTGGAAGTGGCGGAAGTCCAGTCCCGGCTATACCAGTGCAAAGGCATTCGGATGGCACTCGTTCGGGCTATGAAGGACGAACACGACCTGCATTACCTCGTGGCCTACGTCGTGCCGGCGGACGGGAACCTCAAAGTGTCCGAACTGCGTGCGGAACTGGCCGAACACCTGACCCCGTTCATGATCCCGGAATTCTTCGTGCAGATGCCGGCCATCCCGCTGAATACGAACGGCAAACCGGATGTCGCGCAGCTGCCGGTCATTTTAAAGGAAGGGGAATACTGATATGGCTCTTGTCATCAAACAGGCAACACTTGACGACCTTGACTTACTCATGGCATGGCGCATGGAAGTGCTGCGCGATGTGTTCTCCGTCCCCGCGGAGGACCCCATGACAGCACTGACTGCCGAGAACCGCGCGTATTATGAGCGCGAACTTCCGACGGGCGGGCACATCGCCTGCTTCGCCGAACTCGATGGAGAGGTTATCGGCTGCGGCGGGGTATGCCTCTACCACGAGATGCCTTCGCCGGACAACGCGACCGGTGCCTGCGCGTACCTTATGAATATCTACACCCGCCCACCGTACCGCGGGCAGGGCATTGCCAAAGCGACCGTGCAATGGCTGCTGGACCGGGTCGCCGAACAGGGTGTGACGAAAGTGTTCCTCGAGACCTCCGTTTCCGGCCGCCCGCTGTATGAGTCCTTCGGCTTCGAAGACATGAAGGATTATATGAAACTGTAAAATGAAACCGCCTGACTCGAATGGGTCAGGCGGTTTTTGCTATGGCGTATTGCTCCTGCAGCCGCAGGGCGTAGTCCTGAATGGGCTCCGTGCCAACGACCAGAACGGTAATGAGCACAACTACGAAGGAGAACGCGAGGAAGGGGAGGAACCCCTGGAAGAAGTTGCGCAAGTCCGTGAGGCTTAAGTCCATGTGGAAGAGGATGCTGAGCGCCAGGTAGTAGAACAGCACATAGTGCCAGGCTTCTGTCAGGAGCGGGTGGACCTGCGTGAACATGAGGTAAAGCAGGACTGTCCCAACGACCGTCGGGGCAATGGCCGACAGGCTCATCTGCAGACCCTGAAAGAACTTGTTTCCCCGGGGCACGTACTCCACACTGCCGAGTGTGGCGCCGTGGGGAATGAGCGTGATTTTCTTTACCTTCGCGCCGGTCAGGAACGCGACTGCCGCATGGGAGAGTTCGTGGATAACGGTGCCGATGTATGTGGCATAGGTTCGTATGCCAAAGGCGATGATGACCCCGGTGAAAAATGAGATGACCGTCGTAATGGCCTGGGCGATGAGTTCCATGAACACGCCCAGCAGCAGGATGGCGATGGGGAACAGGACGGTCCCGACCAGCACGAGCAGTACCGGGTGGGCTGCCAGCGCAGCCAGCCATCCGGCTATGGTACTCATGATACATCGCCTCCTTCTTCGTAAACTTTCGCTGAAAGTGTACCATAATTATGATAGAATGGAAAACAGAGAATTGCCGGAGAGGTGAATTGAATGAACGAATATGTCAACGTGGAACGGTATCAGCAGACGCTATCGAAGGTCATCCAGTGCAAAACGGTCTCGCATCTCGATGAGACCGAGACGGACTGGGGCGAATTCGAAAAACTGCACAAGGTCTTTGAAGAGGCCTATCCGCTGATCCACAGCAAACTGAAGAAAGAGATCATCGGCAAAGCCGGTCTGGTCTTTACCTGGGAAGGGACGAACCCGGACTTGAAGCCCATCGCCCTTATCGGACACCAGGACGTGGTGCCCGTGCCGGAGGAAACGTACGGCGACTGGACCCACGACCCGTTTTCCGGCGACATTGCGGACGGTTACCTGTGGGGCCGCGGCGCGGTCGACATGAAGGACCACGTCGTTGCCGTCATGGAGAGTGTCGAGACGCTGCTGGAAGAAGGTTATGTGCCGGAACGAACGGTCATGATCCTTTTCGGCTATAACGAAGAACTCGTCAACAACGAGGACGCCGCGGCCATTCTCATCGCCAACACGATGAAGGAGCGGGGAATCCGGTTCGAAAGCGTCCTGGACGAAGGCGGCGGGGTGCCGAAACTGCGCATTCCCGGCGTCATCCAGAAGGACCTTGCCGTTGTCGGTATCGCCGAAAAAGGCTATGCCGATTTCCGGCTGACCGTGGAAGCCACCGGCGGACATTCGTCCACACCGCCCGCGCACACGGCGGTCGGCATCCTGGCCCGTGCCATTACCCGCATCGAGAATAACATGTACAAGGCGGAAATGACGCCACAGCTGAACATGGTCCTCGACAAACTGTTCGACAGTCTGGACTTCCCGACAAGCATCCTCGGCAAGGGTCTGTCCATCGCCCGTCCGCTACTTCGGCCCATTCTCGGCGCCATCCCGGCAGCCGCGTCTTTCATGCGTACCTCCATGTCCGTGAACATGGTCTCCGGCAGCCCGCAGGCGAACGTTCTGCCCCAGGTGGCAACGGCGACGATGAACACGAGGATCATGCCCGGCCAGACCATTGAGGAAGTCAAACATTACCTGGAAAAGGTCATTAAAGACAAGCGCGTCAAAGTGGAATGCATCGGCGGTTCGGACCCGGCTCCCATGTCGGCAACGGACACCCCGAGTTTCAAGGCCATCGACGAGATCTCCACGGAGCTCTTCGAAAAATCCGTCACCGTTCCCTTCCAGGTCATGGGGGCAACGGACGCGCGCCACTACCGCATCGTCACGGACCAGCTGTACCGCTATTCGCCCTTCAATATTCCGGCGAACATCTTCCTGCTGTTCCACCAGACGGACGAGCGCATGACGCTCGAGAGCATGGAGAAGGCTGTGGCATTCTTTAAAATGTACATCAAGAAACTGACCTGAGGAGAGTAATTCGATTTATGAGAAAACGTTACATGGACAAAGTCGCCTCCAAAGTGGGGAAGGCGAGCGAGCTTGTCGCCGACGTGCAGACGAGCCGGACTTTGCAGTTCGTAGAGCGCCCGGTCATTGACGATGAGAAAATCAATGTCCTGGTCATGGGCGCATCCGGCGCCGGCAAGAGCACGCTGATCAACGCGGTGCTCGGCGAGGAGAAAGCCAAAGTGGGCGACGGCGCGGCGGTCACCAAAAAGATGAAGGTCTACGAGCGCGTCGACCTGCCGTTCCGCATGATCGATACCGCCGGTCTCGAATACAGCGTTCTGAAGCAGGAAAAGGTGCGGCAGGAACTTTCGGGATGGTCGGAAAAGGGCCTGACCCGGGAGGACATGACGAAACTCATCCACGTCATCTGGTTCTGCGTCGACGCCCAGTCGAAGCGGCTCTCGAACGAATCGCTGGACTACCTGTACCGCATCTCGAAACTCTGGAAGGGCGTACCTATCATCGTCGTCTTCACCAAGTCTTTCGCCTCCGCAGCCATCCAGGACAATGAGGCGATGTACAAAAAGGTCATGAAAAAGTACCGCAAGCGGAAGAAACTGAACGTGAAAGCGGTCGTATCCGTCGTCGCGAAGAAACTGGTCCTCGATGAGAACTATCAAGTGGACGCGTACGGCCTGGAGGAACTGACCGCTGCTACGGAGGAACTTATCCCCATGGCAAAGGACGTCAACGCACAGGTCATGACGAACATGTCCTACAAAATGCGAAAGGACGCCGCGAAGAAGTTCGTTTCCGCTGCGCAGCGCAGCTCCTTTACGGTCTCCTTCCTGCGGACGAAGAAGGCGGACAGTGAGTACCTCGAACCCATTCAGGACGGCATGCTGGAGAACATCGCCAAAGCCTATGCGCTGACCGCGGAGGAGAAGGCTGCCATGCTGGAGGGCATCGAGTCCTCGAAGAAGCTGATCGTCCTCGGCAAGGCCGCGTCCCGCATCGCGCTGAAGATTCCGCTTATCAGCGGGTTCATCGCCTACTATGTCACGGGCGCCATCGGCGACAAAGCCGTAAAAGTGGCCGCGAAACTGAACAAGGCAAGAGAAGACTGAAACAGCAGATCACCCGAATCGAAAGGTTCGGGTGATTTTCTTATGTATGGTCTTTCTTATGTAAAGCATATTGATATTGCGCTCAATTAAATTGTGCGTTATCATTTGATTGCACGTAATTAGTTTATGCTAACTGGAGGAGAGACCACATGAAAAAATACGACATCATTTACATTGGTTCCGGGCACGCTGCCTGGCACGGTGCGCTCATCCTGAAACTGATGGGCAAGAAAATCGCCATTGTTGACCGCGATCTCATCGGAGGCACCTGCACGAACTACGGCTGCGACGCGAAGATCTTACTGGATGCTCCGTTCGAACTGAAGGAAGCGCTGGAGCGCTACCAGGGGAAAGGCCTCAAGACTTCTGCCGAAATCGACTGGACCGAACTCATGGCCTACAAGAAGGACATCATCGGTGCCTTCCCGCCCGTCATGGAGAACCTCTTCAAGATGCTGAAGTTCGACGTCATCCACGGCGAAGCAAAATTCGTCGACAACCATACGCTTGACGTGGACGGCGAGCAGATCTACGGCAAGAAGATCGTCATCTGCACCGGTCAGACTTATGTTGTGCCGGATATCCCCGGCAAAGAATACTTCTCCGGCTCCCGGGAGTTCCTTTCCATGGACGAGATCCCGGATCGTGTCACCTGTGTCGGTGCCGGCATCATTTCGATGGAAATTGCCACCATCTGCCTGTCTCTCGGCAAGGAAGTCACTATCGTCGAGCAGTTCGGTAACGCGCTGAACGCTTACCCGCAGAAGTATGTCGCCAAAGTCATCGAGAAGATGGAGGATATGGGCGCGAAGTTCATTTTCAACGCCACCATCGAAGAACTCGTCAAGAACGCGGACGGCTCCCTGACTCTCAAGGGCAAAGACGGCCTGGAAGTCACTTCCGACTGGGTCCTGTGCGCTGCCGGCCGCAGAGCCAATGTCGATAACCTGAACCTCGAAGCTGCCGGCGTCGAGTACTCCGCCAAGGGTGTCAAGGTCAACGATCACCTTCAGACCACCTGCAAGAACATTTACGCCTCCGGCGACGTCGTCGACAAGACCATCCCGAAGCTGACTCCGACCGCCGAATTCGAGTCCAACTATCTGGCGATGGAACTCGGCCTGCCGAAGGCTCCCGCCATCAAATATCCGAAAGTCCCGAACGTGGTCTTTACCATCCCGCGCATCGGCCAGGTCGGTATCTCCGTCGCGGAGGCCGAGGCCAACCCGAAGAAGTACCGCATCGCGGAAGTTCCCTTCGGCGCTGCCATGTCCTGGACGAACAAGAACGATGTGGACGCATCGCTCACCTTCATCTACACGAAACCCACGAACCGCCTGGTCGGTTTTGCCTGCATGGGCGATGACGCCGGGATCTACACCGATATCCTGACCCTTATCATGAATAACCACATCGGTCCGGTCCGCCTGCTGCTCGGCAACATCTGGGCATTCCCGACTCCGACGTATGGTCTTTACCTTATGGTCGCCGGCATGTATGCCTCCTTCGCGATGGAACTGCCGGGTCTTGACAAAATCGTCAATCTGCTTCCGCTGCCGGAAGACATGAAGAAGATGGCAACCCAGCCCATGGGCGAGACCATCGCGATGATGTTCCCCCATTAAATAGTGCTTTATCCTGAAAAATGCCCGGCCGTCAAGGCCGGGCATTTTTGCGTATCGTTTATTCCAAGATATCCACGCCGTAGCTGTTGAGCTCTTCGTTCGTGGCGATGAGGTCATCCCGGTTGTTGATGCAAAAGATGATGATGCTGTCCCTCGGGCTGCGCACGTACAGGTCCGGCAGCTCGCAGACCTTCAGCAGTTTCCGGGTCTCCTCGAGGTTCAGCCCCATGCCGATGGACAGCATGAGGATCTTGTCCCGAGAGGGGTTGAGCTTCGTGCCGTTGAAAATCTGGTAGGCATAGGTCTTGTCGAGGTTGCTGCGCGCGATGACGTCGGATTTCTTCAACCCTTTTTCGCGGAGCAGCATGTCGAGATATTCTGCCGTGGTCTTGAATTCGAGTTCGCCGACTTCCTCCTGAAAGAATTCCGTATAGCTTTTCTTGGATTTCAGGATTTTCAGGAGTTCGTCTGTGGATCTGTCCATTTCATCACCTTTTCAGAGTGTGTATTTTTAGTATAATAAAAGTAATTCCGAAAGAAAAGAGGCCTTGTTTTCCATGGCGTTTTTTGAAGGCAGACAGCCGGAAGTCATCAAACGGTGGAACAATGAAACGACCCTGGTCATGGACCGGGGGAGTTTTTATGTCTTAAAACAGCTTCCGTCGGAAGACCTCGGTCTTGCCAAAACGCTGATGGAGGTGAACAGCCCGCACATCGCCCGCATTCTGGGCGTTGAACTGCTGGACGGGACGTTCTTCGCGGTGCAGGAATATGTGGAAGGCGTGACCCTCGAAGAGTACCTGCGGGAGAGCGGTCCTCTGGATGCCGAAAAGACACGGCAGGTTGCCCTGGAATTGTGCGATGGACTCGAAGCGCTGCATGCCCGCGGCATTGTCCACCGGGACCTGACACCGAAGAATATTGTAGTCACGGCGCAGGAGCATGTGACGATCATCGACTTCGGCATTTCCCGCGTGGAGCGGGCAGGGGCGTCATCGGACACGGAGTTCCTCGGTACCGCAGGCTTTGCCGCGCCGGAACAGTTCGGGTTCAAGCAGTCCACCGCGCGCACGGACATTTACTCACTCGGCGTTCTTATGAACTACATGCAGACAATGGAATTCCCGAATGAGCATCTGGCTGAGGGAAAACTGAAAACGGCCATTGAAACATGCACGAAAATGGATGAGGCGGACCGCTATCCGAGTGTACGGGAACTGCGCAAAGTTTTAGAAAATGACGGGAAGAGCCGCGGAGAACTGCCCGCGCTCCCGGGCTTCCGCAAAGGTGTCTGGTGGCATAAAGTCATTGCGTCGCTCTACTATTTCAGCGCCGTCATGACAACGCTGACCATGTTCTTCCTGCCGGACTACGGTCTGCACGGAAGGCTGCTGGTGCCCATCGCCTTCGCGCTCATGCTCCTGGCGCCGGTGCCCATTTTCTTCAACTATGGAAACTGGGTGTCAAAACTGCCCCCGAAGGGCAAGAAGCCTCAGAGTATCGAAGCTGCCTGGATGGTCCTGACATACCTTCTGGCATTTTTTGTCGCAGTAATAATCATTGTACTGGTTTAAAATACAAAATGGTGTGCTGACAGCACACCATTTTGGTTTTCCCTCTTTATATAATTGGAGTGACCCACTTGATGGGATCATAGTCTAAGGAGAGAGATTTTTATGGTCAAAAAATGGAGAAGCAGTTTCCTGGCAGTATTGATGGTTCTAGCTATGGCTATTCTGGCAGGCTGTGGTGGAAGTGATACGACAACTGCCACCGAAAGTGGTGAAACAACGACGGCAAAAGTTGAAAGCAAAACGAGCTTTGCTGTCGGCGAGTCGTATGAAGACAGAAGTGTAAAAATCACGTTTGTTTCTGCAAATGACGATTTCACAAACTACAGCCGTTATGCTGAAATCCCTGCCGGTTATAAAGTCGTTGAAGCAATCTTTACATTTGAAAACAAAGGATCCGATGATTTCCTTGCGACGGATATGGACTTTACCTGTTACGCGGATAATGAAAGCTGTGATAATTTCTATTCTGTGAATGATACCTATATGGGTTTTTCGGATAATCTGTCCTCTGGGAAAACTGCTTCTAACAGAGCTGTTTACTTCACTGTTCCGGAAAATGCCAGTTCCATCGTACTGGAATATGAAACGGATTTTTGGTCGGGAGAAAAAATCCAATTCGTTATCAAATAAAACAATCATTGAAAAAAGACCTGCATCTTTTGATGCGGGTCTTTTTATGATTCTATGTCCATCTGATTCAAAAACGTTTCCTGGTCCTTGCGGATATAGCAGATGCCGGTTATGTCGACTTGCTTTTTCTCTTCGATCACACGGTAATAGATATACCAGTTTTTTGCACGAATTCTGTGGAAACCAAGCGTTCGCCAGGGTTCCTCGTCGACTCGTTTCCTGCGTCCCGGAGATTCGGATAGGGCTTCGGCTTGTTCCCGTATCGTCAGAAGAAATTTGTGAGCGGAACCTGGCTCTCTTCTTGTATAAGCCAGATATGCCGCGATTTCGTAGAGGTCTGTTTCTGCAGCGGATGTGATATGGACCTGATAGACTTCACCAATCATGAAAACTCCTTCAGCATACGGTCCAAAATTTCGTCGGCGGGGTTGGTTTTGCCGTCAACGGAGTCGGCGTAGCCGCGGGCCATGAACGCATGAAAGTCCATTTCATCCATATCCTCGCGGGCTTTTGGTGCGGTCGGCAGTGTCAGGGAGAAGGGGATACTCTGTGTCATGGCGATTTGCCGGTAGAGCATATTGATGACGACAGAGACAGGAATGCCGAGTTGTTCCAGTACATTTTCTGCAGCTTCTTTTACTTCCGGTTCCACCCGGGCAATGACGTTTGCGCTTTTGGATGCCATAAGATCACCTCTGCTGATATTATAGCAAATGTATATCGAATTGCAATACAATTACTGCAACTTCCATTGGTCCCAGTCGTCAATGGTGAAGTTGAAGGCGAGCTGGCTCAGCTCCTCGACCGGGAGTTTGCGGCCGTGGCGGATCCAGTGGGTGTAGACGCTCATAATGCCGGAGGCGCAGTACTCGGCCATGTATTCGAGGTGGAGCGGGTCGACGGATGAGTGGACGGTGTAATATTCGATGAGGGCTTTACTAAGTAGTTTCTTGCAGCGGGCTTCCAGGGCGGCAAAGCTCCGATCCTCCCGGACGATGACCTCGTAGTAGTCCATGTTCGTCAGCATGATTTTCGTGAATTGATCAAAGAACTCTTTCGTGTTGATGGGGATGCCGTGGACAGCTTCGGACAAGATGTGTTCCGCTATGCCGTCGATCTCATCGATGATCTCATTCACGTTGTTATAGTGGTTATAGAACGTCCGCCGGTCGATGTTCGCGGTCCGGCAGAGTTCCGCGACGGTAATGTCGTTTAGTGGTTTCGTCTTCAGGAGTGTGACGAACGCTTCCCGTAAAGCACTTTTTGTTTTGGCGATGCGCCGGTCTTCCATATGGAACGCCTCCTTTTCTCAAAATTCATCTTATCAGAAAATACACAAGAAATCCACAAAGTGAGCAAAAATGCTCATGCCGGGGAACCTCTGTGGTGGCAGCGAACGGCAAATCGCCCTATGCTGAAGGTGCTGAAAGCTTTGTGTGATACATGATTTGAGAAAAGGAGGAATTGCTTAATGTATACCATACAAGAGCTCATGGCACTTGTGAACGTCAACCCGACATTCTTTGTCATTGCGGCATTCGTTACTTATGGCTTCGGATTCTGGCAGTACCTGACTTCCATGTACATGCAGATCAAGAACAAGGAATGTCCGTTCTATTTCTGGCAGCACTGCTGGTACTTCGGACATGACATCACGTTCTCTCTGCTGTTCAACATGTGGTGGAAAGAGATCGGCTTCTGGCTGTTCAAAGTCCTGAACATCGGCTGCATGATCTTCGTGCTTATTGAATTCGTTTCCCTGTACTACGCTGTCAAGTATGAAAAGAACTGGAACTGGGGCAAGTACTATAACGGCCGTACCGTTCCGATGAACCATGCATGGATCCGCGGCATTGCCGGTTACATCATGGGCGCAATGCTGTTCGCGGTCATCCGGAAACTCATCGGCGACCCCTGTTGCTTCTTCCTCATGACATCCACCAACTGCACGCTCGCTCTCATGTGCCGCTTCAACACCAAGGAGCGCCGCTACAGAATGAGAGGCACCAGAATGCTGGCCATCGCCACCTTCTGCGGGACTATCTTCAATTTCCTGCCGAAGGGCGTCGGTTTCTTCGCGTCCATCATCCCCGGACTGCATCAGCCGGCATGGTACATCCTCGGCTTCTTCTGCATCCTGACCTGCATTGAATTCCTTTACACAGCATTCACGCTTCCGACGAAGGAAGAGTTCATCGCCCAGGGCGGCGAGATCTTCTATGTCGAAGACTGGCAGAAAGATGAAATCCAGGCAGCTTAACCCCTGCTTTCTCTGAATACAAAATTCTCACACACAAAAAGACCCGCATCCTTCGATGCGGGTCTTTTGCAGTTGGTTTGCATTACTTTCTGGCTTTGATCTTTTCCCAGGCCCAGACAATGAGGCAGGCGCCGAGGAAAGCGACCAGGATGCCGGAGATGATGCCGGTTGCGGAATTGGCTCCGAGCAGTTCCAGTACGCCGGAACCGAGGAGACCGCCGCAAAGACCGAGAATCAGGTTCTGCCAGGCAGGCATGTCGATCTTCATGAATTTTTCGGCCAGCCAGCCGGCGATGAGACCGACAAAAATGGTTGCAAAGAATCCCATACAGGCAACTCCTTTCAAAACGCTCAAACATTAGAACTTCGTCAGGCTTCCCCTGACTACACCGCCATTATCCCACGAAATTCTTAAAACATAATTAAAAAACCGAAACACCTTTGACAAACAAACTGGAATTTGTGGGTGAGCTTGCTTGGGCGATGGACCGGTCGTGCTATCGCGTGTGCGGCAGCCGTTCGGGCTTGTCAAGGTTCTCCGACCGCTTCGCGGCGGACCGTTTGTTGTGGTCATGCTTTCTACCCGCCGACCTTGAAAAACCCTTCCGCCCGCCGCATGAGGGAAACAACAGGCCAAAGGGGCATTCTGCCCTTCGGCCTGCTTTGCACAGAGTCAGCCCGGCGGCCCACAGTGAGAAGAAACAAAGTTTGGTCCGCCAAAGACGCCGAAAAGCATGGGAAATCTCCACAAAACGCATTTTCACATTAGAAATGGAGCCACTAGAAGCGCGAAAACTAGTGTGACCACAAAGATTCTTGTGGGTTCACATTAGAAAACACTTCAAAAGCCTCAAAAAACTAGTGTGAGATAAGTCTTACTGTGAGACCT
>R19__coassemble_597_pt1 | contig 15297 bp, 11 predicted proteins | sample R19__metabat2_low_PE_020 | metagenome-assembled genome bin R19 | reverse complement strand
CAAAGGAGTGTTTCTGTTTTACAGGTCGGCACTTGTCTGAAAAAGTGTCCCGATTGATGTCTCAAGAAAAATTGATTTTCAATTTGGCGAACATATCATCCAGGGTGAGCCGGGGATTGATCGTATGATAGACCCGGATCTTCCGTGTCGGCGCATCAAAATGATACGTCAGGTCATTATAATCAATGGTCGGCGCTTCTAATTCATCAAAGAGATTTGGATTGTTCGGATCCTCCAGGAATACACCGATGGTCGGGCTGTCACCGAGGCCCCAGGTCTCCCCGTTGGGCCAGTATGGGATGTCCGCTGCGTCCTCATTGACTTCCAGCATCTGGTCAAAAAGATACTTTCCGATCGCGCCGCAGGGTTCGACCTGCAGTTGTAATTCGCTGAGAGAAACGCTCATCCGCTGATAGACGTTCGACGGGATCTGCCAGATCGGCATCTCCGATTTCATCAGTACATTCGCCGCCGCGATGTCCTGAGCAACGTTGAACTCAAATCCGCCGTTCGGATAGGCTCCGCCCCCGATCCAGACCGCCGTCATACGGCTTGCGATCTTCGGTTCCATCAAGAGCGCGGACGCCACATCGGTCACGGCTCCCTGACAGGCGATGTAAAGCGGGTGTGGGTCGTCGCGCATCGCTTCTTCGATGATGAATCGCGCACCGTCCGAGTCGATGGGCGTCTGCTCATCCTCCATTGGGACCTGAGCGCCGAGAAAAGCGGGATATTCTTCCGCGTCCATCAGCGACAAAATCTTTTGGACTTCTTCAAGACTGGCTGTCGCGGACTGTCCGCTCTTGTACATTTTCTGGCTCAGATCAAAGTGCCCGGCGACAATGCCCTTCACAATAAACTTCGGCGTCAGAAGGTGGTGGACAAGTGCAAACTGATCGTCCGCTTCGTTTTTGCAGTCCGTGTGGACGATCATCCTTACCCGCTTCTGGTCCGGCACGGTGAAATGATACTTGGTTTTCATAGAGTGATCAGCCCTCCTCATATGTTTTGTACTGATCCCGGTATGCCTTGGGGGTCATGCCTTTATACTTTTTGAATATTTTACCAAAATAACTCTGGTTCGGAAAATGCACATAATGTGAGATTTCAGGCAGGGACAGGTCCGAATAGAGTAGCAGGTTCGATGCGCGGTAAACCCGTTCCTCGTTGATGTAATCCTGCAGAGTGATCCCGGTCTCCTGTCGGAACAGGCGGGACAGATAGGACGGGCTGATGCCGATGTGCTCCGCGATATCCTCGAGATAGATCTTCTCCCGATAATGGTTTTGCACATAAAGTTGTGCCCGGTGGATATAGCCGATTCCCTGCGGCCGCCGTTGGTGGCGCTGGACCGCATCGCACAATTCCAGGATCGCTTCGTTTCGATTCTTCCGAATCTGTTCCGGCTGATACAGCTTATCGTTGATACGAATATAATATCCGCTCAGACGGTAGGCTTCCTCTGGGGGCACTCCACCGTCGATTGCCGCGCGGGAACAGAGGGTGATTGCGATGACGCCCAGATTTTTCCAGTGCGAGAGCTCCTTTTCTGCGAGTCTTCCCGCGTCCCGGTCCATGTTGTCCGTCCTGCTGACGGCCTCTTCTCCATGCCCTTCCCGAACGGCCTGCAACAGCAATTGTTCTTCATGGTAGCTGTGGCGATAGGCCATATCGTCATCTCTGGCTTCCTCCTGCAACACGAAGGCCACCTGTTGTTTTCGATCCTGCTTCTCCAAATGCTCGCCCCCTTTCTTTTGATTTTATCATTTTCTGTGAAAGAAAACGATATAATTGACAAAATATCACTATTATTTTTACAGGGATTGTGGTACACTTCCCGCAAACGAGGAAAGGAGGCGACTCATATGGCACAGACACACTGGATCTGGACGAACGACTGGAGTCCCGACGACCAGGACACGCCCCGGGTCGTCCGATTCCAAAAGCGATTCACTCTTTCCACTCTGCCTGAAAACGCAGAGATTCGAATTTCCGCGGACAGCCGGTACAAATGCTATTTGAATGGCACCCTGCTCGGCTTTGGCCCCGCGAAAGGAGATCCGGTCCATCGTTACTATGACACGATCGACCTTGCCTCTTCCCTTGTCGTCGGGGAAAACACGTTCCTTGTATATGTTTTGCGCTATCCTGTGGCTCCGGGGCAGGGGAACCACAGCCTGATCCGCTCCGAGATCCCAGGGCTCTATCTGGAAGGATTTTTGAAGGTGGATGAAACGATGACAGCAGTTGTAGAGCGCGACCGCGAATATCACCCGGAAGAGAAAGATTTTGCGCCTCTCTGGATCCACGAAAACGTATCCCGGGAAGACGTATCGGACTCTCCGGTCTTCTGCTACGAAGATGCCGACCTGCCGGTGGAACTGCGGGAAGAGGCACTTCTCCCGCGTCCCATCCCAAACACATCGCTGATACCGCTTGAACTCCCGTTTGCGCCCCATACCGTTCCGGCCCGGGCCCGGGAGACCTTCGTTGTCGACGCCGGTGAAGAGCAATGTGCGTTTCTCTCCTATCAGCTTTCCGGCGGGCGGGACGCGCACCTTACGGTCTGCTACAGTGAATGTTACACCGATCGAAATGGCAAGAAAGAGGCGCGGACCGGTTTCGAAGGAGCCGTTTTGGACGGTTATCGCGACTGTTACACCGTTCGCGGGCGCGAAAACGAATCCTATGATCCGTTCTGGTTCCGCACCTTCCGGTTCCTGCAAATCACCGTTGAAACCAAAGAGGAGCCGCTGACGCTGACCGGGATCCGTGCGATCGCGACAGGCTACCCTTTGAAAGTCATGACGCAGGTCGGGACCTCGGACCCGTCTCTTTCGGCGATCTGGGACATCAGTCTTCGGACATTGCGCCGCTGCATGCATGACACTTACATCGACTGTCCTTATTATGAGCAGCTGCAATATATCATGGACACGCGGGTGGAGGCGCTCTACACTTATCAGGTCTCCGCCGACGATCGCCTTGCGCGGAAAGCGCTGGAGGAATTCCGGCTGGCACAGCGCCCGGACGGTCTCTTCAACTGTAGTTTCCCCAACACGAATCGGAACATCATCCCCTCGTTTTCCATTTATTACATCCTGATGCTCCATGACCATATGATGTATTTCGGTGACCGGACATTGCTGAATGAGCACGCAGAGACGGTCTGGCGGGCACTGAACTTTTTCCACGACCACCGGATCGCCAATGGGCTGGTCGGCAAGATCGGCGGTCTGAACCGGGTCGATCCGATCTGGGGGTTCATCGACTGGGCCGACCACTGGATGGGAACGACCGGCATGCCCTCCGCCGGATTATACGGGCCCAACACGCTGGACAGCCTCCTGTACCTTTACGGGCTCCAGATGGCTGCGGAACTGTTCCGTTATTCCGGCGACCGCAGAGCCGATGAACTGGAAAAGCGGGCCCTGCTGCTCCAGGCGGCCCTCCGCCATACCTGTCTGACGGAAGACGGTCTGTTATCGGATGCACCCGGCCGGTCGGTCTTCAGCCAGCATGCCCAGGTGTTCGGGGTCCTGACCGGGGTCCTGGACCCGGAAGAAGGCCGGGCTGCCCTTATCCGATCTTTGGAACGGGACGACATGGCGCACTGCTCGGTCGCGATGTGTTTCTATCTGTTTCGAGCACTGGAACGGACCGGGCTCTACGATCAGAGCGATCGTCTTTGGGACAAGTGGCGCCGAATGGTGGATCTCGGCTGCACCACCTGTGTGGAGTCCGAACACTATCCCCGCAGCGAATGCCACGCCTGGGGCGCTCTGGCACTCTATGAACTTCCGGCCGTCATCCTCGGTGTCCGCCCCGAAGCCCCCGGTTATCAGAAGATACGGATCGATCCGACACCCGGTGTTTTGGAAATGGCAGAAGGGTCCGTCATCACGCCGCGGGGCACGCTCCACGTCTCCTGGGATCGGCGCACATCGCCCATGACACTTACGGTTTCGGCACCGGAGGGACTGCTCCCGGACCTCTGTTTTTCCGGGGCAAATGATATCAAGATCCTGACAAAAATTGCAAAATAGAAATATACGTAAAACTTCCTTTTTCTTATATTGAAGGAGAAGGAAGTTTTTTATTTAGGAGGTCAGTATGGACGGTATACTTCTTCTGGATCTTACCATCGAAGCAAACGGGCCCTCCGTTCACCTGAAGGGCGATGGCTCCGAAGTCGACATGATCCCGTTCAAGGGTTCTGCCGGCGGGCCCCTTCTTCAAGGAACCATCGAGCCCTGCGGTGTCGACACACAGCTCGTGAATGCCGCCGGTGTCCGGCACATGTCGGCACGCTATATGATTTCCGGCACGGACGCTACCGGCAGACCGGTCCGGCTCTACGTCGAGAATAACGGCTGGTTCGATGACGCCACCAAGACCATGCCTTTCCACACGGTCCCGACATTTTTCTCCGACTCTCCGGACTTGCTGGCAAAGCTCTCCGGGCCGGTCGTCGGCGAAGGTGCAGAAGAGGCAGACGGCCTCCACATTCGCTTTTATCATGTCACATCAGAAAAGGAGGGATCCAACGATGCATGAACGTTTTTACGGAGTCGGCGAGCCGCTCATCCAGCGCCAGCGCGACCAGGGCATCGACGCCGCCGCTTATCTGGACCTCGTCGATGGTCTCGGGTGTAATGCGTACCGCGCCTGGATGCATCTGACCGAGATTTTGAAAGACCCCGTGACTCCGGACCCCGTGGAAGTCGAGATGCACACGAAACTTCTGGACCGGGCCGCGGAACTTGGTATCGAAGTCACGGCCATGAGCCACGAGTGGTTCCTTCCGGACGGCTGTCTGCAGAAAAAAGGCCACGCCATGCCGGCGCGGGACCTGACCCCTGGAAGTCTTTACATGCAGGCGCTCGAGATGCTGGAGACCTCCTGGTACACCTGTGTCTCTCTCTTCCCCCAGGTCGCCATCTGGGAAGTCGGCAATGAGTGGAACCTCAACGCCTTCCTCCACCCGGACGGCTTTTTGGACAGTGATATGTCCCATCCCTTTACCGCCGATGAAAAGGCGGATATCGCGGTCGATATGATGTTTTACGCCGCCCGCGGCATCCGCCGGGCGAACCCGAAGGCCAAGGTCGCCAGTTTCTCCCCGGCCCTCTCCACCCCCGGTCTCGGCGGCGATATGCCGGATTACCTTCCTGTCATGTACGGTGTCGCCTGGACCCTCGACAAGATCTATTCCCGGATCGCTTCCGGCGAGTTCTGGTCGACGGATCCAGATGATTATTTCGACTACGTGGCCTGGCACCCTTACGTCTTTACCAACAAGGACGTCCCGGACCCCGACCTCTTCCTGAACGTCGATGAGCCGGACCAGCTCTGGAAGTCCTTCAACGATGCCGCCTACAAAGTCATGAAAAAGTACGGCGACGGCGGCAAGCAGGTCCTCCTGACGGAGACCGGTTTCACTGATCTTGGAGACCCCGTGCTGGAAGAAAAATATGCCGGGTTCAATCGCAAACTGCTGGAGATTGCCGCAGAACTGCCGTACGTCCGGACCCTTCACAACTTCCGCCTGCTCAATGAAAATGCCATGTTGCAGCGCGACGGCATCGATAAAAACGAGATCGGCGGTTTGACCGAAGTCTATTTCGGGCTCTTCACGGACCCGGCGGACGGTTGCCAGCCCCGCAAACGCGCGCTGGCCATCCGGCAGATGACCGGCAGCACCGCGGACCTCTCCGCTATTGGATACCGCGTGGCACAAAAGAAGGAGGAGGAATGAAGATGAGTGAATATATCGTTTCCACCACAACAGGGATCGTACAGGGCCACGAGCGGAATGGCCTTGTAGAATATCTCGGCATCCCCTTTGCCGAACCTCCCGTCGGTTCTTTACGTTTCAAGCGGGCTGTCCCGAAAGCTCCCTGGGAAGGGGTGTTCGACGCCAAAGAGTACGGACCGGAATCCATCCAGTTCGATGAAGGCGAAAACAAAGGCAGTGAGGACTGCCTGACCATCAACGTCCAGCGGCCCGCCACGGAGGAGACCGGCCTTCCGGTCTTTGTCTGGATCCACGGCGGCGGATACAACACCGGCGCCGCCTGTGTGCCGCTCTACAACGGCAGAAAGTTTGCAGAGGAAGGACTGGTCTTCGTTTCCTTCCAATACCGCCTGAACGTGCTGGGTTTTTATGATTTCACCACCTATCCCGGATGTGAAGACTTCGACTCCAACTGCGGTTTGTCCGATCAGATCCTGGCGCTCAAATGGATGCATGAGAACATCGCGGCATTTGGCGGCGACCCGGAGCGCGTCACGATCGCCGGCGAGAGCGCCGGCGGCGCATCGGTCACCAACATGCTGGCGGTCCCCGCTGTCAAAGGATATTTCCAGCAAGCCATCATTCAGAGCGGACTTCCCAACTGCGTCATGACCCATCAGATGCAGCGGGAAAACATCGACCTCTTCCTGGAGGGGATGGGCTGGACGAAAGAAGACCTTCCCCGGCTGCGTACCGATGATCCCTTCACATTCCTTCCGGGCAACGAATATATGGCACAGCATCAGCAGTACAAGAACCCCGGTATGTTCCTTCCGGGACCGGTCCAGGACGATCTGCTCCCGGTAAGACCGATCGACGCCATTCGCGGCGGTTCTGCCGCCGGCGTCAAACTCATCATCGGCACCAACATGCATGAAGGCACCACGTTCGTCCATCCGGAAAACACCGGGTTCCCCAACTCCTGGACCATGATTGCCCAGATGCTGGAGTCCAATGCACATGCGGATGCCATCCCCGATGTCGTCGGCTTCTATCATCCATCCGCGAAAGATTCCTTCGTTCTGTTCCAGAATGAGGCCGGAGACGACACGAGCAAATTCAACCCGGCCAACGGGGACCACCGTCAGATCGGCGGAGACCCGTTCATTCGGTTCGCGACCGACTATGCCTTCGAGATGCCCGCCATCAAGGTGGCCATGGGCCAGAAGCAGTTCACTCCCGATGTGTGGATGTATCGCTATGAACTTGTGACAAGATCCGGCGTCGAGACCGGTTGGAAAGCCAGCCACGCCTTTGAACTGCCGGCCATGTTCGCGAACGATGATTTTCATTTCAGCCGCTTTATCTTCGATGGTGAAAAGCCGGAGGTATTTGAAAAAATCTCCGCGGAAATGCACGGCGACTGGGTCCGCTTCGCGAAGACCGGCGACCCGAACCCCGAATGGGACCGCTTCGAAGGTGCCGATTCTCCTGTACGCATCTTCGACCGCGACACACGGACCGAGCGCCTCGATCGGCGCCACCTGATGCAGGTCTGGGGCGATATGCGGTTCTACGAATTATAACAACAAAAGAATAAATATATCAAAATAACAATATCATTGTGTTTGGTTTTCTTTTATATTTGAGTTGAGAAGAATCAGAAGAATAAGGAGGTTTCTTTATGGTAAGTCTCGCGACGAAACATAACGATCCCGAAGTCAAGCTCGGCTGGGGCGAACGGATCGGTTATGGTCTCGGTGCCTGCGGATGGAACATGATCAACGGGATCATCGCGACATTCCTCACCGTCTATTTCACGAACGTGGCATTGCTCGATGCAGCGATCATCTCCACGATCATCGCTGTCTCCAAAGTTTTTGACGGCGTTTCCGACCTGATCGTCGGCAACATCGTGGACCGCACGCAGTCCAAATATGGCAAGGCCCGTGTCTGGCTGCTTCGGATGTGTATCCCCTTTGCCATCTGTCTGTTGCTGCTGTTCTGGGTACCCGCATCCTGGCCGAGCGCATTGAAATATGTGTACGTGTTCATCATGTACAACCTCGTCAATGCCGTCTGCCTGACCTTCATGCAGGTCCCCTACTATTCGCTGATCTCCCTGATGACGCGCAACGGTGAAGAGCGCGGCATGCTCGGCAACATCCAGCAGATCTTCCAGACGCTGGGCAATATCATCATCAACACCTTCTTCGTCGGCCTTCTGGCTCACTTTTCCAGCAGCGCGACGACCGAGAACACACAGGCCGGTTATACCGGCGCCATCGCGGTCGTGGTCATCGCCATGGTCATTATGGTCCTCTTTACGGTGTTCAACACCAAAGAGCGCACCGGTATGGAAGAAGGCGCGGCAGAAGCGGAAGACGCCCCCCAGAAAAAGGGCGACGAAGTCAAACCGATGGTCGCCATCAAATCGCTGCTTACGAACAAATACTGGGTGACGATGTTCTTCGCGATGCTCTGTATCTTCTTCGTCATCATCTTCTACTCCGTCGGCGGCGTTTATTACGCGCTGTACATTTTCAAAGACATGGGCCAGATCAGCTGGATGAACAACGCGATTTCCATCGCTCAGTTCGCCATCATGTTCGTCACCCCGTTCTTTATGAAGAAAGTCGGCAAACGCTGGATCTATGCGGCGGGCATGGCCTGTCTGACCCTTGGGTTCCTCGGTTTTGGCCTGTTTGGAACCAGCAAGATCATCATGATCATCTGTAATGCCCTCAAGGGCATCGGCCTCGGCATGGCCGGCGGTATGGCGATGGGTCTTGTTGCTGACTCCATCACTTACGGCGAACTCAAGACCGGTGTCAACGCGGTCGGTATGGGCAACGCGGGTGCTTCCGCCGCCCAGAAACTCGGCCTCGGTCTTGGCACCGCGATCTTCGGCTGGGTCCTTTCCGCAGCCGGATTCAAAGGCGAATACGATGTCCAGGGCATCCCGCAGCCGGAAACGGTCGCGACCGCCATCAAATTCATGTACAACTGGGTCCCGATGATCATGTGCGCGATCATCTTCCTCGTCTTCCTTCTTACCTTCAATCTGGAAAGAGACCTGAAGAGACTCCGCGCGGAAAAAGGGATCGAAGATCCTGCCCTCGTAGTGGCAGAAGCAGTCACTGCGGAACAGGCTTCCGCCAATATCGAAGCGGCTGAAACCCTTGAAGAAACCGCAACCGCAGAAAAAACGGTGAAAGAGACCGTCGAAACAGTCACTGACGAAACGGTCGAAAAAAAAACAACTGACCCCAGAAAGTCCTACATCCTCATCGGACTCGTGATCGCAGCGCTCCTTGCTGCCGGTGCCTACTACGGGCACGTGAATCCGAAGGAAGAAGAAGCGGTTCCGGAAACGACCACAACAACAGTCGTAGAGACAACGACCGCGGCACCGTCCACAACGGCAGTGGCGGCCGAGACAGAAGAAGTCCTCTTTCAGGGCATGACGGTCCGTCAGGATAATGACGGCACCTGGCGTGCCTACCGCGACACCGAATTGGTGAATGTCACTTCCGTCCTGCCCAACCAATACGGATGGTGGTACGTCAAAGACGGCGTCGTCGACTTCGACTATACCGGCATCGCAGAAAACGCGGCCGGGCAGTGGTACATCGAAAACGGCAAAGTCGATTTCTCGGCAAACGGATCCAAAACGATCAACGGAACGACTTACAGTTTCGCTGACGGAAAAGTTCAGTAACCTACACGAGAAAAACCACCCTCACGCTTTGCGTGAGGGTGGTTTTTCATATCCTCTCTTATATTGTCCGCTTGTGTGTTCGATATTTCTTTGGCGAGCAACCATACATCGCCCGGAAATTCGTGTAAAGAGAAGAGGGTTCCGCATAGCCGACAGCAGAGGCAATCTCTTCAATCGTGTCCTCCGTGTACTGCAGCAAATGCGCAGCACGGCGCATCCGCTGTTCCATGACATGCTGTTTGAACGAACGGCCAGTCTTCTCCCGCACCAAACCGGAAAAGTATTTCTCATGATATCCGAAATGGTTCGCGGCGGAGCGTGCGGTAATATCTGTCAGATGGTCGGAAATATAATCCGCCAGTTCCTCGGTGAACGGGTCCCCTTTGTAACCCCGAAGCAGGTTCCCGAACAGCAGAGTCAGCAGCGAAGAAATCAGCAGTTCCGAACGGTCTTCATGGAAGTATTCTTCAAAAATCATATCGAGGATCTGTTCGGTCATTGTATCGACATCATGAAATGCCATGTACCGCGGGCTGTTGTCCGGAGCGGTCAGATAGCGGTGGAAGAACCGGTCCAGTTCCGGGTCCCGGGCGATCTGCGCGAAGACCTCGTCTTCAAAAATATCTTTCGAGATGAGAATGTTGACGAGAAAGTCTTCCGGGCCGCAGTGGGTGACCATGTGCTTGGCGCGCGGGTTGTGGAGGCACATCTCCCCCGCCTTCAGTTCAATCTTCGTGTCGTCGATGTAATCCCCCACGGTTCCCTCCGCCACATAGATGAGTTCGAAGAAATTGTGCGTGTGCGGAAGTTCGTTGAAAATCGGGTCGTGGTAATTGATGTAGATATTTTGGCTGTTCCCCATCTCCAGGTACAGGTCCGGCAGCATAAAATCCGGGTTGGCGTCCAGAAAGCGATGCATGCTGTCCTTGTCCCGGAGGTCCACCCCAAACTGTGTCCGGGCCACCTCTTCGATCAGGGGGCGATTGGCCTTCGCGGCGGCGCGGATCTCCCGGCGAAACGCTGTTTTCATCGCACAGACACCTCTTTTCAATATGATTATAACTCCATACCTTACTTTTTCCAATATTTTTTAGTGATTTGGAGTAGTGAAGTAAGGGACTGATTCCTCTACAATGAACTTGGAAAAGTCTGGAACGATTCACAAAGGAGGATCGGCATGAAATTTGTGACCGCACCCGGAAAATTCGATTCGAAAAAGCGTCAGCCGGCGATGTACGCGAAGCGAACGTTCGACGTCGGCAAATCGCTGAAACGCGCGACTCTGCGCATGACCGCTCTCGGAGTCTACGAAGGATACCTGAATGGAGAAAAGCTGGGAACCCAGTACCTGACACCCGGTTATACCGATTACAATTACCGCGTCCAGTATCAGGAATATGACGTGACCGATCAGCTTGTGAGCGGTGAGAACACGCTGTCCGCTGTCATCGGTGACGGCTGGTACCGCGGCGCCATCGGCATCGGCAGCAAACGGAACTGTTATGGAGAACAGACCGCGTGGGGGTTCGAACTGGTACTGGAATACAAAGGCGGCCGCAAAGAAGTGCTGGAAGCAGACAAAGATATTCTCGTCTGCACCGACGGACCTTTACGGGAAAATGACCTCAAAGTCATCGAGCGCTATGACGCGCAGAAAGGATGCGCCGACTGGCAGCGTGCTGTCCCGCTGAAATACAAAGGCCATGTCGTTCCTGAAGAAGGTGAGCCCATTCTCGGACATGCCGTTCTGACGCCTTCCGTTCTGCATACGCCGAACGGAGAGACCGTTTTGGACTTCGGGCAAAACCATTCCGGCCACGTGAAATTCACCGTGAACGGCAAAGCCGGACAGACCGTCCGCCTCACCATGGGGGAATGCCTCGATGAGAACGGCAACTTCACGCAGAAGAACCTTGTTGCGGAAGGGGCATCGCTCATCAGCGGCGAAGTCGGTCAGATACTGGAATATACATTAAAAGACGGCAAACAGGAATTTGAGCCCCTCTTCCTGATCAGCGGATATCGGTACGTATTGGTCGAAAACTGGCCGGAGGAAGTGAAAGCGGAGAATTTCACGTCCATTCCCATCTACTCCGATTTAAGGGAGATCGGCACCTTCGAGTGTTCGAATCCACTGATCACCCGCTTCGTAGAGAACTCTCTCTGGAGCCGCCGTTCCAATTTCGTCGACATCCCGTCGGACTGCCCGACGCGGGAGCGCGCCGGCTGGTCCGGAGACATCAACGTCTACGGTGAGACCGCGCTTTACATGGCGGACATGACAAAGTTCCTGAGAAAATGGTTTTCGGACTTCAAACTGGAGCAGGGAAAGGACGGCAGTCTTCCTTACGTCATTCCGGACGGGGGTTACTCGAAGTTTCAGAGGAGCTGCACCGGCTGGTCGGACGCCCTCGTGAATCTGACCTGGGAACTCTACCGGTTTACCGGAGATAAAATGGTCCTCGAAGACAATTACGACGCCTGCAAGCGGTTCCTGGAGTATCAGATAAAACGGTCAAAAAAGCGAAACCCGCTGGTGTCTGACCACGGGAAGTATATTATTGAGCGCGGTTATCATTACGGAGAGTGGCTGGAGCCGACCCGCCCCATGTACAAAGACTTCATCCGCAACTTCTTCGGCCCCGACACGGAAGTCACGACCGCCTGGTTTTATCACAGCGCAAAACAGCTGTCTCAAATGGCGGAGGTCCTCGGGAAGAAAAAAGATGCCGTGAAATATGCGGAACTTGCCGAAAAGATCCGGGCGGTATACCGTGAGACCTTCCTTGTAAAACCGGCCCTGAAGTCCGACCGCCAGTGCCGCCTGGTCCGTCCTGTGGCGATGGGTCTGGCGGATGAAAATGAGACCTCGGTCCTCATGAAAGAGCTGGCAGAGCGTACGGAAGCCAATGGCTACCGGATCGGCACCGGCTTCCTCACGACCTGGAAAGTCCTCGAAGTCCTGACAGAAGCCGGGTATGTTGACACGGCGTACAGGCTCCTCGAGAACGAAAAGATGCCCGGCTGGCTCTATGAAGTCAAGCAGGGCGCCACGACCACCTGGGAGAACTGGAACGGCATCGATGAAAACGGAAAGCCAACCGATTCTCACAACCACTTCGCGCCGGGCGCCATGGTCGGCTGGCTCTTCAAATACTGTGCCGGCATCCGGCCGCTGAAGCCCGGGTTCGAAGAGGTCCTCATCAAACCGGTCCCCGGCGGTACACTGAACTATGTCAAAGCGGCCCATGAAGGACCGGGAGGACTGATCGTCTCCGAATGGACGCTGGAAGGAAACACGTTCACCCTGACCGTCACATCGCCCAAAGGCACCCCGACTACCGCCGTCCTTCCGGACGGTTCGGAGCACAAAATGCGCGGTGGGAAAAAGACCTATACCTGTGAAATGAAACGATGAGAAAGGAGAACTCCCGTGAAAAACCTGTTAAAAACTTTTATCGTTCCCTATGACAACGTCGCAGAGGAACTGCCCGCGTCCCTGACCTTCGCCGACCTGAACTTTGCGAACCCGGTCGTCGGCGTCGGCATCAAAGCTTATCAGGGGCTGGCACACCTGCAGACCGTTCAGACGAAGACCCCGAAGTTTTCGCTGAACGTCGGCGACGCGGACATTGACGTCTACACGGTACAGCCGGAAGACAATGAAATCCGTCCCGCCATCCTCTACTGCCACGGCGGCGGGTTCATGTTCCCGCTCCAGCCCTGCATGATCAACAATTCAAAACTGTTCGCGGAACGCCTCGGCGTCCGGGTCTTCCTGCCGGATTTCCGGTATGCGCCGAAAGACCCGTATCCGGCGCCTTTCGAAGACTGTTATAAAACCTATCTCTATATGCTCGACCACGCGGAAGAACTGCACATCGACCCGGACCGCATCCTCATTTACGGGGACTCCGCCGGCGGCGCGCAGGCGGCTGGCCTCTGTCTGAAAGCAAGGGACGAAGGCGTAAAAGCGCCCATCGCCCAAATGCTCATCTACCCGGTCACAGACAATTCCCAGACCTCCGCGTCCCTCGACAAATACGCTTACGGTTCCTGGTCGAAGACCTCCAACAAGCACATGTGGGACTTCTACTTAAAGAACGGCGACTTCGGGCATCTCGAGTATGCCGCTCCCCTGCGGGCGAAGGACTTCTCAAACCTGCCGCAGGCCTTTGTGGAGCCGGCAGAAGTCGACTGTCTGTGCGATGAGGGCATCGCCTATGCAGAAAAGATGAAAGCCGCCGGCGTTCCGGTGGAGATGCACATCACCAAAGGCGCCTACCATGGCTTCGACCAGCGCCTCGACAACCCGGTGACCGTCCGGGCCATGGATATCCGCATCAATTGGATGAAGACGGTTCTCGGCATCTGAACGCCGCAGGAGGATCATTATGGAACAGACCAAAGTACCTTTGAGAGAAAAAGTCGCGTTCACCATCACGAACATCGGGAACATCCCGGTCATGACGCTGGTGTCGTCCTTTCTATCAATTTTCTATGTTACCATCCTTGGCATGGACGAATTCAAGGTCGGCACCATGTTCCTGGTCGCGCGGATCTTCGACGGCGTCAATGACCCTGTCATCGGTTTCCTCATGGACCGGCAAAAGGACACGAAATTCGGGAAATTCCGGAAGACGCTGATCCTCGGCGCCGTTCTGGTCTCCCTGAATTATCTGCTCCTGTGGTTCGGTCCGGCCTATTGCCCAGAGACGATGAAACTGGCCGTTGCGTACATCTCGTACCTGCTGCTCGGGATCACCTTCCCCATCATGGACATCTCGCTCAACTCTTCCCTGCCGCTCATGACGACGGATTTGCATGAACGGAACGTCCTCTCCAGCATCAAGATGGTCGGTTACGGCGTCGGCGTCGCCCTCTGCGGCGTGGTCGCTCCCATCGCCATCTCCGCCATGAACGCCACGAAGGAAGCCTACCTCATCGTCATCGGAGCCTTCATCGCCATCATTCTGCTCTGCTCCGTCGGCGGCACGCTCGGGTTCCGGCAGAACGTCCGTTTTGAGGAAGATAAGCGCTATCATTTGAAGGATGTCTTCAAGATCTTCTCCGTCAAGCCGGTCCTCGTGACCTTTATCTGCGCCCTTCTTTATTATTCCGGGTACAATTTCCAGGTCACCGCCAACAGCTATTACGCGGAGTTCGTTTTGGGCGATGTAGGAGCCCTGACTCTTATGACCATCTTCAACGCCGTCGGCATGGTCCCGCTCATCCTGTTCGCGCCGAAACTGGCCGACAAGTACGGCAAGACCAAAGTGTACGGTGCCGGCATGATCGTTGCAGGGCTCGGTTTCGTCATCCGCGCCTTCTGCGTGGACGACTCGACCCTCGGGCAGGTCCTCGCCTATACGGCTTCGACCGTCAGCGGACTCGGCATCGCCTGTTCGATGATCCTGAACTACGGCATCCAGGCAGATAACATCGACTATGTCGAATATGAACTCGACAAGCGTACGGAAGGTGCCGTTTCGGCCCTGAGTTCCATGATCACGAAAATCGGCATGGGTATCGGCGGTGCCGTCCCCATGTACATCCTCGGGGCCACGAAAACCGCGGAAGGCGCTTACTCCACGTTCGGACTGGCAATGTCGGATTGTATCCTCCCCTGCATCGTCTGCGCTCTGGCCGGCCTGTTCTTTATGTGGAAATACCCGATCGATCAGAAGAAACTCGAAGAAGTCCACGACGAACTGGTCCGGCGACATGCCGGCTGATAAGCAAACATAAAATGACCCCGGCAGAAAATTGCCGGGGCCATTATCTTGACGTTTATTTCATCAGTTTACGGAACAGGGTCTTGTAGTCGTCGAGGGACGCT
>R19__coassemble_518_pt1 | contig 16856 bp, 19 predicted proteins | sample R19__metabat2_low_PE_020 | metagenome-assembled genome bin R19 | reverse complement strand
CGGGGCGAAGCCCCCTTTACTTGCCTGGAGCACTGTGGCACACATGCGATAGCACAACAAGTCAATCGCCAACGCAAGCCTCGACAAATTCAAACTTGATAAAAAGCATTATTCTGTGGGTGCGTTTTAAAATAGGTTGAATTCTACCTATTTTAAACGTATAATGACGATGAGGTGATAGATATGATCATTGATACGAAGCAGATTATTACCGTGACAGAGGCGAATCAGAATTTTTCCCGAGCAACCAGGATCGCCGACGAATATGGGGATGCTCTTGTTTTCAAGAACAATCGCCCAAAGTATAAGTTGGTCAATCTTGAAATAGAACCGGATCTCGAACTGACGGATGATGAAAAAGTCGATATCATTGCCCGACGGATTCTGAAGCAATTCAAACAGGCGTTTTTGGAGTTAGCAAAATGATCAAATTGACGAAAGAACAAGTACTTTTACTGCATCAGCTCATCGCCGAGGAAACGGGAGGCAGTGTGGGTGTGCGTGATGAAGCACTTCTGGAATCGGCTCTGGAAAATATTTATGCCGGCTTTGGAGGAGAAGAATTCTATCCGACCAAAGAGGAAAAGGGTGCCCGGTTGGGCTATACCCTCATTTCCAATCATGCTTTTGTCGATGGAAATAAGCGGATCGGGATGCATATTATGTTGACGTTCCTCGCTGTGAACGGCCTTCCGGTTGACTGCACGAATGAAGACGTCATACGGATCGGGCTTGGCGTGGCAGATGGAAGTATCGATTATGAGGAATTGCTGAAATGGGTCCGTGCCCATGTGAACAGATAGAGAAATGAGGTTTTGAAATGACATTGGTTTGTTACCCGAAATGCGGGACGTGTAAGAAGGCGGAGAAGTGGCTCAAAGAACGCGGTATCGCCTATGAATACAGAGATATTTCTATTGAGAACCCGAGCGAGGAAGAACTGCGGGAGTGGGCGGCCAAAAGCGGGCTGCCGCTGAAGAAGTTCTTCAACACCAGCGGGAAGATCTACCGGGAGAACCAACTGAGCCGGAAGATACCGAATATGTCGGACGATGAGCTCTTCGCGCTCCTTGCCACCAACGGCATGCTGGTCAAACGGCCCATCGCCCTTCTGGACAGCGGCGATGTATTGGTCGGGTTCAAGGAAGCCGAGTATGAAGCCGTTTTCTAATTTCATCTACGGCAGGGCAAAGTGGTATAATGTTGTTGATATCATTCCAAAGGAGAGAGTTTTATGAAAAAGGCATTGTCTGTTGTTCTGGCGGCGGTCATGGTCGCCATGGTAGCGGCAACGTCTGCTGTGTCCTTCGCGAAGGCGGGGAACAACGGGCTCATCGGCATGCCGAATCCGTTCGTGCGGTGCGAGACTATGGAAGAGGCGAAGGCCGTTGCCGGGTTCGATATGACTGTCCCTGCAAAAGCCGCCGGCTGCAAACAGGTGTGGATCAACGCGGTCAGAGACAACATGATCCAGGTCTGCTACCAGAGCAAGTCCAACGAGGTCCGGATCCGCAAAGCAAAGGGCTGGCAGGAGAACCTCGATGGAGACTACAACGTATACAGCAATACCAAATACCGGTTCATCGCGTACAAACTCGTAAAGGAGCGGGGAGAGGAACGCATCTATTCCGCTCTCTGGTACAGCAAAGGGTATACCTATTCTGTCACCGCGACAAACGGGATGAAACAGGAATCGGTGAACAAAATCGTCAAAGCAGTGGTATAATCGTTTTTAGCGAATAATATCAAGGAGGAACTGTATTATGGAAAAAATCTATGCACTGGTCGCGAAGACCGAGCGGCTGAATTATGCGGCCGTTCTTGTCCTTTGGGTCGTTGGTGGCGCGCTGACCCTCGTCGGGTTCCCGTGGATCGTCCTCGGCATTCTGGCACTGCACATTCCGGAGACCATTTTTATCGGCATCAAGACCGGTAAAGACAATGGCGACAGCTTCTGGAACAGCGTTGCGCTCTGCATGACCTACGGCTTCCTGTGGTGGATGCCCGTCAAGCACAAACTGGCGCAGAAATAAGCGATCGGAGGATATGAAATGAGTGTAAAAGACAAACTCATCGCTGAAGGGGCTGCCCGGGCCGTCGCGTGGTTTACGACAAGCGAACCGCAAAATATCCCGCAGCCTCTGGTCGAATTCATGAAGAAGACTCCGGTGGCCTCGGTCATCAAAGACCGCTATCAGGCGGAGGCCTTCACGTTCAAGTCCTTCGACGGCCTGAACCTTCATGGCACGGTCTTCCATTCAAAGAAAGGCTGCAACTGGGACGGCAAAAACCATGTGGTCCTTCTGGTCCACGGCTTCCAGGTCCAGCAGGCCATCATGTGGTTCGAACTGCCTTTCTTCCTGCCTCACGGCTACGACTGTGTCACCATTGACCTGCGTGCGTCCGGTCTGTCCGATAAGGCGAAATGCTCGATGGGCTACTTTGAAGCCAAAGACGTGGCGGAAGCCTGCAAGTGGATCCGCGAAAAGTATGGCGATGACGTCGTGCTCGGTCTCAAAGGACAGTCTATGGGTTCGGCCACCATCATGCAGTACAGTTCGGAAGACCCGAACCTCGGGTTCATGATCGAGGATTGCGGTTATGACTCCATGGCGGGTCTTGTCCGTGAACTGCGTGACCGGGTCCTGAAGTTTGTCCCCTGGGACGAGTTCTACCCGAAAGTCCTGAAATACGCGGAAGTCTCCGGCGTTACCTATGAAGACGTCCGGCCCATCGACTCCGTTGCGAAACTCGACCCGGATATTCCGGTCATGTTCCTGCACAGCCTGCCGGACGCGTACATCGTCTGCGAGAATGCCGACCGGCTCTACGAGGCAAAACAGGGCAAGAAGGAGATCCACAAGTACACGCTGGCACCGCACTCCGGCTCCTACTTCTTCCACCCCATTCAATACTACAAGGACATTGCGGACTTCCTGAAGAAGTACGACCTTACCAAGTAATATTCAATTTCAAAAAAAGAAGCCCTTGCGAGGGCTTCTTTTTTATCTTATGGAGTTGCGATAAACGAGCGGCGACATGCCGGTATGCTGTTTGAACATTTTCCCAAAGTGGCTCTGACTACAGAAGCCAACATATGCCGCGATCTCACTGATGGGGGAGTCCGTGGAGACCAGAAGCTGCCTGGCGGCTTCGATCCGCTGGCGAATGATGTACTCCTTGAGCCCGATGCCTTCGTTTTCTTTGAAAATGGCAGAAAGATAGGTCGGGGAGAGACCGATGCCGGCCGCCAGGGTCGTAAGACTTAAGTCCTGGTTCAGGTGCATTCCGATGTATTGTTTGATTTGCCGGACGTAGGCGGGCGCCGCGGGGACAGCCAGAACGTCCCGGATGACTTTGCCGAAAGCCACGAGCGCTTCATCGATGATCTGCATATACTGCTCCGGGTCATCAATCTCCGAGATCTTCTGTAAATAAAGATCGTTCAAATCATAAGCATAGTAGGGGTCTAACCCCGCCCGGATGGCCGCGCGCGAGGTCAGCGAAACTAAAATGACGGCCAGGTATTCCACCTGCTTCGTCTGCGACCGGGACATGACACCGTAGGAAAACGTTTGCAGCGTGTCTTTCAGCCGGAAAACCTCCTCCATGTTTCCCTGAGACAGCGCGTCGAAAAATGCTTCCTCATATTGATAGGGGAAGTGGATCCGCTCGTTTTCCGAGATTTCGACCCGGTAGCTTTCGATATCCGATTCTTTTAAATGCCGGTATTTCATAATTATAAATTATCATAAGAAAACGACAAAATCAATAAGTTTACGATATAGAAGGACCTTTTCCCGCAATAGAATAGCGATAGATAGGAAACGTGTGATAAAACGGAAAGGAGAAATGAAAATGAACAATACAAAAGTGATCGACATTGCCGCAAAGGCCTGCGCGAAGTATATCTCTTCTGAACCGCAGCAGGTTCCGAAGCCTATTGTCGCGTGGATGAAAAAGACCCCGGTGGCAGATTATATCCGAAAACGCTATCAGGTCGATACCTTTGCATTCAAGGCGTTCGACGGCATCAACCTGGTCGGGACCCGGTTCCGCTCGGTCAAAGGTTGCAATTGGGATGGGAAAAACCATGTTATGCTCCTGAACCACGGTTTTGGTGTCCAGCAGCTGGTCATGTGGATGATCCTGCCGTTCTTCCTGCCGCAGGGCTATGACTGTGTGACCATCGACCTTCGTAACTCCGGACTGTCCGACAAAGCAATCTGCACCATGGGGTACAATGAAGCGAAGGATGTTGCGGAAGCCTGCAACTGGATCCGCAAGGAATATGGCGACGATGTCGTCCTTGGTCTGTACGGCCAGTCCATGGGGTCGGTCTCCATCCTGAACTATGCCCCGAACGACCCGGACCTCAGCTTCATCGTCGAAGACTGCGGGTTCGCCTCTCTGGAAAATCTGGTCCGCGGTTTCCACAGCCAGGCTCTGAAATTCCTCGACTGGGATCCCTTCTGGGCAAAGATCCTGGAGGTCGGCGACCTCGACGGCGCGACTTACGATAGGAACCGACCGGTCGACGCTGTGGCAAAGATTCCCGCAGAACTTCCGATCCTCTTCCTGCACAGCATTCCGGACACGACCATTTTCGTCAGCAATGTGGATGAACTCTATGAAGCCAAGCAGGGCGAAAAGGAACTCCACAAATATACGAAAGCGCCGCATTCGCTGTCCTGGGCCTTCCACCCGAAGCTTTATTACAACGATATCGATGCGTTCCTGAAGAAATACGGATTCCACAAGTAAGATTATGATATAATACTCCCAAGACAAATCTTGGGAGTTTTTTTTTATGGGAACAATGACTTATCGGGAATTAGGCAATACCGGGCTCAGAGTCTCGGAGATCGGCATGGGCTGCGAAGGCATGACCGAAGAAAACTGCGGCATGACCGCGAAATTCTTCGACCTTGCGGAAGAAGCCGGGGTCAACTACTTCGACCTTTATTCACCGAACCCGGACCTGCATAAGGCCATTGGAAAAGCCCTGCAGGGAAGACGGGAGAAGTTCCTCATTCAGGGGCACCTGTGTTCTGCCTGGATCGGCGGTGAGTACAAACGGACGCGTAAACTCGATGAAGTCAAAGAGGCGTTTGAAAACCAGCTGAAAAACTTGTCTGTCGACTACCTCGACATCGGCATGATCCATTACGTGGACGCTTTGTCTGACTGGCAGGATGTGCTGGACAACGGTATTCTGGATTTCGCCCGGGAACTGAAAGCGCAGGGGCGCCTCAAGCACATCGGCCTTTCCAGCCACAACCCGCAGGTGGCGCAGGTCGCGGTAGAGACCGGAGCCATCGAAGTCCTTATGTTTTCCATCAACCCCTGCTATGACCTGCAACCGGCGGATGAGGATGTCGAGCAGCTCTGGAACCCGGAAAAGTATGAGGGTCACCTGACCAATATGGACCCGGAACGTCAGGCGCTCTATGAGACCTGTCAGTCCAGAGGCGTCGGCATCACCGTCATGAAAGCCTTTGGCGGCGGTGATCTGCTCGACGCGGAACTCTCCCCGGCGGGTGCTGCTCTGACGGTCAACCAGTGCATCGACTACTGCCTGACCAGACCTGCTGTGGCCACGGTCCTGGCCGGCGCCCACACGGTGGAACAGCTGCAGGCATCCATCGCCTACGAAGACGCAACACCGGAGGAGCGGGACTACGCGACCGCGCTCGCGAGCTTCCCGCGGATCTCCTGGGAAGGCCACTGCATGTACTGCAGCCACTGCGGACCCTGCGTTGTACATATCGACATTGCCAACGTTACGAAGTTCCTGAATCTGGCGCTGGCACAGAAGGAGACTCCGGAGACCGTCCGGGAGCACTATGCAGTGCTCGAACACCACGGCAGCGACTGTATCCGTTGCGGCATCTGTGAGACCCGCTGTCCGTTCGGCGTGGCCATCCGCAAAAACATGGACAAAGCAACCGCGATTTTCGGTTATTAAGATTAGGAGACACACATGAAAGTATTAGTTCTTGGCGGTGCCGGTTACATCGGCTCCCACACCGTTTATGATCTCATCGACCACGGCTATGATGTCGTCATCGTCGACAACCTGCAGACCGGACATGAGTGGGCCATTCACCCGAAGGCGAAGTTCTACAAAGTGGACATTCGGGACGAGGAGGCGATGGACAAGGTCTTCGCGGCAGAACCCGACATTACCGCGGTCATCCATTTCGCCGCCTGTTCGCTGGTGGGCGAAAGCATGACGGACCCGCTGAAATACTACAACAACAATATGCACGGCACGGAAGTCATGCTGAAGTCCATGGTCAAGGCCGGCGTGAAGTATATCGTTTTCTCCTCGACGGCGGCGACGTACGGCGAACCGGAGAACATCCCGATCCTGGAGACCGACCGCACCTTCCCGACAAACCCCTACGGGGAGACCAAGCTCTCCATGGAAAAAATGTTCAAATGGGTCGGTGTGGCTCACGGGGTGAAGTTCGTGTCTCTGCGTTACTTCAACGCCTGCGGCGACCACCCGACGGCGGATATCGGCGAAGCCCATGACCCTGAGACCCACCTTATTCCGATCATCCTGCAGGTGGCCAACGGCATGCGGGACAAGATCATGATGTTCGGCGATGACTACGATACCAAGGACGGCTTCTGTGTCCGGGACTACATCCACGTCATGGACCTGGCACAGGCGCATCGCCTTGCGGTCGAATACCTGGTCGCGGGGAACGAGTCCAACATCTTCAACCTCGGCAACGGCGTCGGCTTCTCCGTGAAGGAAGTCGTCGAATGCGCCCGAGAGGTCACCGGACACCCCATCCCGGCCGAAGTGGCGCCGCGCCGTGCCGGAGACCCGGGCACGCTGATCGCCTCCTCCGACAAGGCAAAGGAAGTCCTCGGCTGGAACCCGGAATACGATGACCTGCCGACCATTATTCAAACGGCCTGGAAATGGCACCAGACTTATAAAGGGGAGAAATGATATGTCACTCGTAGGAAAAGCATTCGCGCTCATGTGTATCCCCGGGGATACTGCGAAGAACAAAGGGCAGACGACGCCGGACTGCATTGAACGGTTCGACGATATCCAGTATGGTCCCAACAAAAAGTGGAATGTGCTGGACGTTTATCGCCGCAAGGACCTGGAAGGCAAACTGCCGGTACTGATCGATATTCACGGCGGCGGCTGGGTTTATGGAGACAAGGAACTGTACCAGTTTTACTGCATGGAAATGGCGACGCACGGTTTTGCGGTCGTCAACTTTACGTACGGTCTGGCGCCGAAGTTCAAACACCCGTCCAGCATGATCGATACGAACAACGTCGTGAAGTTCGTTTTCGAGAATGCTGACAAGTACGGCTTTGATACGAGCAAGGTCTTTTTCGCCGGAGACTCCGCGGGCGCCCACATGGCCTGCCTGTATGCGGACATCTGCACGAACCCGGAGTACGCGAAGAATTATCCGTTCGAGGTGCCCGAAGGTTTTGCCCCGACGGCTATGCTCCTCAACTGCGGCGCTTACGAAATGGAAAGCCTTGTCGGGAAAGCAATGGCCATCATGATGAAAGACCTCATCGGCCATAAACCGACCGAAGCGGATAAAGACCTTCTGACGCCCATCAACCATATCACCGAAAAATTCCCGCCGTGTTACGTTATGACGGCCATCCTGGACCCGCTGCGCCCCCAGGCAAAGTACCTGACAAGGACGCTGGACAATGTCGGCGTTCCATATGTGTTCAAACTTTACGGCGACCGGGAGCATCTTATCTCCCACGTCTTCCACTGTGACCCTCGTCTGGACATAGCTCACGAGTGCAATAAGGAAGAGGCGGATTACCTGAAGACGTTCTGCTGAGAACGATTGATCGGAGTTTCAATAAAATACAGGAGCCGAACGGCTGTTATGGCGTAGAAATATCTGCCATAACGTCCGTTCGGCTTTTTCTTTTTGCCACTCGGTCCATATGGCGGTTTTTCCTGCCCGGGGTGTGGCAGGCTTTTGCCGGTCAGAATGTCGGTTGACATCAATAAAAAATAATTATAAAATAATTATGGAGAAACCAATGGAATACTTGCGGTATGAGTGGGACGATTCCAAACATGAAATGAATAAACAGAAACACGGAATCGACTTCTGGGAAGCACAAACCGTCTTTTATGACGAGAACGCCATCGTTTTTGATGATCCGGATCATTCCTTTGAAGAAGAACGTTTTTTGATTTTGGGCATATCGATGTTTGAACACCTGTGTATTGTGAGTCACTGTTACAGGGACAATGACAATACGATTCGAATCATATCTGCGCGTCTCGCTACAAAGCGGGAAAAGCAAACCTATTTTGACTATCTGGGAGGTGCACACGGTGAGAGATGAATACGATGTGATGAATCTGAACCCTCGGAAAAACCCATACTCCAATCGAATGAAAAAGCAGGTCACATTGAATCTGAACCTTGGCACGATCGACTACTTTAAAGACTTGTCCAAGGAGACCGGTGTCCCGTATCAGACTCTGATCAATCTATATTTGACGGACTGCGCAGAGCATAAGAAAAAATTGAAAATGGCCTGGAAATAAAAATGCCCTCCATCGAATGAGATGGAGGGTGCTGTTTTTCATCAGACGATGAACGCAATGCTCATCGCGATCAGGAACTGGGCGATGTAATAAGCCGCGTGGTTCGTGATGATGTCCACGGGGCGGTCCTTGCCGGTGCTGAAATAAGTGCCGGAGAGGATGAGGTCCGAGACGGCGAAGAAGATACCGCCGATGAACATGATGTTGAGTGTTGTGTACTGGAAGTGGTTGTAAAGGGCCAGAGAGCCTGCCAGCAGCGTCATTCCGAAGAGGATGGCGCCGTAGACGCCGGTAATGGCTTTGAACTTGCCGTAGTCCATCTTCATGACGGGTGCGAGGGCAAGGTTGCCGGCGCCGACTGCGCACGCGATGATCAGCGGCAGGATGATGTACAGGAGAGGGACCCCCGCGCCGTACTGCCAGATGAGACCGATGATGAAGAGGATGTGTCCCACGGCAAAGGCATAGAAGCCCGCGAAGGTGTAAATGTCATTCTCTTTTGGATAAACGAATTTCAGGTCCAGCCAGATGTCGCCGAGCAGGCCGCAGAGCAGGCCGATTAAAAGGAACGGCGCAAATTTCGCATGCGCGGCGCCCGCCGGGATGAGGCTCCAGGCAACGGCCGCCACCGACATGAACAGGACCGAGACGGACGATTTGATCATCGCCGCTTTGGTGGATTTCTCTTTGACGCGCTCATACAGGAACCAGCACAGGTCCAGGGCGCCAAGCACTAACAGGATAATGAGTAATGCCATAGGGTTCTCCTTTCTCTCAAACAATGTACGTACAACTTCCAATTTCACTATAAACAAAACCCCTGTCCGCTTTCAAGGGACAGGGGGCGTTTTTTTCAGGTATGATCTCTGGTTTCGAGGATGGCGCGAAGGCCTTCTTCGTCGGAGAGGTAATATTCCAGGGTCGTGGTTTCGGGCGATGTGTCACCGGTGCTTTCATTGTTCAGGTAGATGAAGTGCTCGCGGAATTGCGCGGGCTTTACGTCCAGCTGCTTCTCGAACATGCGGGTCATGTATTTGAGCTCGGAAAAACCGCTTTCCGCGGAGACTTCGGACAGGGTCAGCGTCGGGTTTCCGATGATGCGGACGGCGTGCTCGAAACGGATGTTGTTCAGGTACTCCTGAAACGTCATGCCGAAGTGCTCCGAGATGAAGTGGGACAGATGCGTGGGGGAGACGCCCTCCTGCTCGGCGAGGTCGGACAGGCGGATGGGCATCTGGTAATTCTGTTCCAGGAAATTCGAAATGCGGGTCATGCGCTGTTCGTTTTTGCTGCGCTTGACCGCTTCCCCTACCGAGATCTGTTCTTTTGGCAAAAAGGTCAGGAGCTGTCTTAACACGACTGCCATTTGGGACACACAGGTCAGTTCAAAATAAGCACTCCCGGACAGGTATTCCATGCCGGCATTCAGAAGCGTGTCGTGAAGGTCTCGGAACCTGGCAGGCGGCAGATACTGACGGACGTTTCCATCATCGAAGACCGTGTTGGAAAGCGCAGGAAAATACTCCTGCAGAAAATTGCGGGAAAATTGGATCAAAAGAAGCGTGACACCGAAATCGAAGCCCGTGATATCGTGCGGCTCATTTGAGTTGAGCAGAATGGCAGAGCCTCTCTTTAAAGCATAAGTATGGTTCTGAGTGGAAATGCTTCCTTCACCGTCCAGTACAATAGCGATCTCAAAGTCTGAGTGCATATGGTTTGACCGGTAGACAATCCGGTTGACGAACATGTTCAACTGGTTCATTTTCGGATGTCTTATGAGTTCGTATTCGGCCGGCATGGTACCACCTCCTATTCTGATTTTACTTCCCAGAGGTAAAAATCGCAAGATTGTCGTTTCAAAACATGACGCTTGCCCTGTTGCGATGGATGACCGTTCGGTATGATGAGAGTGTAAGATAAGGCGCAGGGACACTGCGCTGACGGAACAATTTTTCAGGAGGAAACAATATGACACAACAGGATTTCATGAAATACGACGCGAAAGCGAGAGAACTCGTTTCGCAGATGACGCTCGATGAGAAACTCGGGATGGTCGCTGCCAAACTTTATCCGAAAGACATCATCCATTTTGCCGGGATGGTTCTTCCGGGTACTTGGGGCGGTTATAATACCAGACCTTATAAGACCCGCGCGGTCAAACGGCTCGGCGTCCCGGCCGTTGCCTTCAGTGACGGTCCCCGCGGCGTCGTCTCCGGCACGTCCACCTGCTTCCCGGTCACCATGGCCCGCGGCGCCACCTTCGACAAGGAACTGGAAGAACGCGTCGGCAAGGTCATCGGCGCCGAAGTCCGCGCCAACGGAGGCAACTATTTCGGCGGTGTCTGTATGAACCTGCCCTACCACCCGGGCTGGGGCCGCAGCCAGGAAGTCTACGGCGAAGACAGCATCCACATGGGTAAAATGGCGGTGGCGCTGACCAACGGCGTCCAGAGCCAGAACGTCATGGCCTGTCTGAAGCACTATGCCTTCAACTCCATGGAGAACATGCGGTTCAAGGTCAACGTGACTGCCGACAAGCGGACGGAGCAGGAGATCTACCTGCGACACTTCCGTCAGGCAGTGAAGGAAGCCGGCGCGGCCTCCGTCATGGCGGCCTATAACCTCTATCAGGGCGATCAGTGCTGCGAAAGCAAGTATCTTACTCAGGATATCCTGAAAGACCAGTACGGCTTCAAGGGCTTTGTCATCACCGACTTCTTCTTCGGTCTGCACAACGCGGAAAAAGCGTTCCACAGCGGGCTCGATATCGAGTACCCGATCCCTTATAAATGGAACAAGATCGCGCTGAAGACCCTGCTCCAGAAGAAAAAAATCACGATGGAAGAACTCGATAACAAGTGCGTGAACATCGCCCGCACCGTCCTGTTCTTCGAGGAGCGGGAAGACCCGCAGAAATACCCGAAGAAGATCCTCCAGAGCAAGGAACACGTTGCTCTTTCCAGAGAGGTCGCGGACAAGGCACTGACCCTTCTGAAGAACGACGGCCTGCTGCCCTACTCCGCAAAGGCGAAGAAGGTGGCCCTCGTGGGCGATTTGGCCGATTATCAGAACATCGGCGACCACGGCTCCTCCTGGATCCGCCGCGCCAACGCGGACACCACCTATGAGGCGGCCTGCGAGATGTTCGGGAAGAAGAACGTCTCGCTCATCGCCACCGAGGACGTGAAGAAAAACAAGAAGGCGCTCGAGAAAGCAGATGCCATCATTGCTGTTGTCGGTCTCAAGCATTCCGATGAAGGCGAATTCGTCTCCGAAGCCACCAACATCGGCGGTGACCGGACGAACGGCATCGGCCTCCACGACGAAGAGGTCGCGCTGCTTCAGTCGCTCGCGGACTACAAGGAGAAGACCACCGCGGTCCTCATCGGCGGCAACACCCTGCTGCTCGACCCGTGGTATGACTGTGTCGGCGGGATCCTCATGGCCTACTATCCCGGCATGCGCGGCGGCCACGCCATCATCGATGCCCTCTTTGGCAAGACCAACCCGTCCGGTAAGATCCCGTTCGTCATCCCGTACAGCGAAGACGACCTTCCGGCGATCGACTGGGGCGCCACCGAATGGCACTATGAGTACTACCATGGCTATCGCAAACTCGACAAAGAGAACGTCGAGCCCCGCCTGCCTTACGGCTACGGCCTCTCCTACACGACCTTTAAACTTTCCGGCGCGAAGCTCGTGAAGAAAGACGACAAGACAGCTACTTTCAAAGTCACGGTCAAGAACACCGGCAAAGTCTACGGCGGCGAAGTCGCCCAGCTGTATGTTTCCTGGAACGGCTCCAAAGTGGACCGCCCCGTGCGCTCCCTCATGGACTTCGGCAAAGTGTACCTGAAGCCCGGCGAGAAGAAGGACGTCACCCTGACCGTCAAGTACGAAGATCTTGCCTACTTCGATGAGGCGAAGAATGACTTCATCATTGAAGATATCGGTTATACCGCATACATCGGCACCGACGAGAAGAACTGCGTCGACTGCGCCATCAAATTCTAAGGAGAACTACTATGTATTTTGATTTTGTAGATTCCGTCAAATATGAAGGCCCGCAGAGCAAGAACAAGCTCGCCTTCAAATTCTATGACCCCGATGAGGTCATCCTCGGCAAGAAGATGTCCGAGCACCTGCCGTTCGCCATGGCGTGGTGGCACAACCTCGGCGCCAACGGCGTCGACATGTTCGGCCGCGGCACGGCGGACAAGAGCTTCGGCCAGGAAATGGGTACCATGGAACTGGCGAAAGCCAAGGTGGACGCCGGCTTCGAGTTCATGCAAAAACTCGGCATCAAATATTTCTGCTTCCACGATGTGGACCTGGTCCCCGAATGTGAAGAAGACATCAACGTCACGAATGCCCGTCTCGACGAACTGACCGACTATATCCTCGAAAAGATGGAAGGCACGGACATCAAGTGCCTCTGGGGCACTGCCAACATGTTCGGCAACCCGCGCTTCATGAACGGCGCCGGCTCCACGAACTCCGCGGACGTCTACGCGTTTGCCGCGGCCCAGATCAAAAAGGCCCTCGACTGCACCGTCAAACTCGGCGGTAAGGGCTATGTTTTCTGGGGCGGCCGTGAGGGTTACGAGACCCTCCTCAACACCGACATGAAGCTGGAGCAGGAGAACATCGCGAACCTCATGCGCATGGCCGTGGACTATGGCCGCAGCATCGGTTTCACCGGCGACTTCTACATCGAACCGAAGCCGAAAGAGCCCATGAAACATCAGTACGACTACGACGCTGCCACGGCCATCGGTTTCCTCCGCCAGTACGGACTGGACAAAGACTTCAAGATGAACATCGAAGCCAACCACGCCATGCTCGCAAACCACACCTTCGAGCACGAACTGCGTGTCTCCGCCATCAACGGAATGCTTGGTTCCATCGACGCCAACCAGGGAGACCCGACCCTCGGCTGGGATACCGATGAGTTCCCCTTCGACGTCTACATGGCGACGAACTGCATGCTCGAAGTCCTGCGGGCCGGCGGGCTGACCGGCGGCTTCAACTTCGACGCGAAGAATCGCAGACCGTCCAACACGCCGGAAGACATGTTCTATGCCTTCATCCTCGGCATGGATACGTTCGCCCTCGGTCTGAAGAAGGCTGCCGCCATCATCGAAGACGGCCGCATTGACGAGTTCACGAAACAGAAGTATGCTTCTTATGAGAACGGCATCGGCGCGAAGATCCGCGCGGGTGAGACGACGCTCGAAGAGCTGTCCAATTATGCCTGTGAACTGAAAGCTCCGAAAGACCCGGGCTCGGGCCGCCAGGAACTGCTCCAGGAAGTCTTCAACGAAGTCCTGTTTGGCTAAGGAGAAATATATGAAGAATTATATCGGCGTTGACCTCGGCACATCCGCCGTCAAGCTGATATTGACCGACGAGACCGGCGCGATCCTTCGCACGGTCTCGAAGGCGTATCCGCTGTCCAGCCCGAAACCCCAATGGAGCGAACAGGCTCCGGAGGACTGGTGGAACGGCGTGCTGGAAGGTCTGGAAGAACTGTTGAAGGGCACAGACTCCTCTGACGTTGCCGGCATCGGTGTCGGCGGACAGATGCACGGCCTCGTCATGCTCGACGAAAACGACAACGTCCTGCGTCCCGCCATCCTCTGGAACGACACCCGAACCGGAGAAGAGACCGATTTCTTGAACGATGTCGTCGGGAAGGCAAAATTGCAGGATCTCACAGGGAATATCGCTTTCGCGGGCTTTACGGCTCCGAAAGTGCTGTGGGTCCGGAAGAACGAACCGGACGTGTTTGCCGCCTGCACGAAGATGTGCCTGCCGAAGGACTACATCAATTACAAACTGACCGGCGTCTTCGCAACGGATGTCTCGGACGCTTCCGGCACGCTCTATTTCGATGTAGAGCACCGCTGCTGGTCCGATGAAATGCTGGAACTGCTCGGTATCTCGGAAGAGCAACTCCCGAAGGTGTATGAGAGCGGCGATGTGATCGGCCGCACGACTGTGTTTGGCATGGATGCCGCGGTCGTTGCCGGTGCGGGGGACAACGCGGCCGCCGCCATGGGGACCGACACGGTCCGCGAAGGGCAGTGCAATATCTCCCTTGGAACGAGCGGTACCGTCTTCCTGCCGACCGACGCTTATGTCAAGACGAGCAACCCCGCATTGCATTCCTTCTGCCATGCCAACGGCAAATGGCACCTCATGGGGTGTATCCTGTCCGCTGCCAGCTGCAACAAGTGGCTGAACGAGACGGTCTTCGAATCAGACTATGATGTCGGTGTCTCCTCCGCGGAGAACGAACTCTATTTCCTGCCGTACCTGTCCGGCGAGCGCTGCCCGCACAACGACGGCGATGTGCGCGGCGCCTTCGTGGGCATTACCCACACGACGAGCCGGGAAGATATGCAGCTCGCTGTGTTTGAAGGCGTGTCCTTTGCCATCAAAGACTGCATCGAACTCTGCCCGAGTCAGATCAGTACCGCCACGGTCTGCGGCGGCGGCACGAAGAGCCGTGCCTGGATGCAGGTGCTTGCCAATGTACTAGGCATTGAACTGAAGGTCATTTCCAACGAAGGTCCTGCCTACGGCGGCGCCCTTCTGGCAGCCGGTGCATCGCACACCCCGCACGTAGAATACACGGTCGAACCGGATCTGCAGACCGCTGCCGCCTACACACGGAAATACGAGAAGTACAAACAGCTCTATCCGATGCTGAAAGATTTTTATCGCTAAAAAGGAAGAACTTATGAAACAGCAAGCGATGAACCCATACCTGCCTTCCTGGGAGTATGTCCCGGACGGGGAACCTCACGTGTTTGGAGACCGTCTCTATCTGTTCGGCTCCCATGACCGTTTTGGGGGAAAGGGGTTTTGCGAAAACGACTACGTCTGCTGGTCTGCCCCGGTCGATGATCTGAGCGACTGGACGTTTCACGGGACCATTTACCGGAAGGAAGATGACCCGGCCAATCAGCATCATTTCCTTTTGTCCCTGTTCGCACCCGATGTGGTGCAGGGGCCCGATGGAAGGTATTACCTCTATTATGAGGTCGGCGGCCTGCCGCGCATTTCGGTTGCCGTTTGCGATACGCCTGCCGGGAAATATGAGTTCTACGGTGTCGTCCGGCATGCGGACGGCAGGCTGTTCGGCCTTCGGAAAGGCGACCGCTTTCCCTTTGACCCGGGCGTCCTCAATGACGACGGACAGGTATACCTTTACACGGGATTCAGTCTCAATCTTTCTTCGATCGGGGATGGGTTTGGCCCTCTCACCGCTTCCGGGAGCACCTGCGTTGTCCTGGAAGACGACATGCTGACCGTTCGGGAAGTCAAACCGCTGATCCCCGGATCGGCCAACAGCGCCGGGACCGGATTCGAAGGGCATGAGTTCTACGAAGCGTCGTCCATGCGGAAATTCGACGGAAAATATTACTTCATCTACTCGTCAATCCTGTCCCATGAACTCTGCTGGGCGGTCAGCGACTACCCGGACCGTGACTTCCAATACGGCGGCATCCTCCACTCAAACAGCGATTATGGTCTGAACGGGGTCCGGGAACATAAGAATTTTTACGGCAACAACCACGGATCGGTCGAAAAGATTTCAGACAACTACTATGTCTTCGGACACCGGCAGACGAACTACGATCAGCACTCCAGACAAGGTGTTGCCGAAAAGATTTGTTTCGAGGACGGAAAATTCTATCAGGCGGAAATCACGAGCCAGGGGCTCAACGGCAAACCGCTGGTTGGGAAGGGGACCTACGAGGCACGCATCGCCTGCAACCTTCTCTGGCACGGCGGGAACACGATGATCACCAAAGTAAAGGACGATGGAGACACGATCGGCTTTACCCAGGAAGGCGCCGACCGGGACGGCCCCGGCGGACAGTATATCCACTGTGTGAAGCAGGGAGACATCATCGGGTTCAAATATTTTGATTTAAAAGGCCTGAAAGAAATCTCCGTAAAAGTCCGCGGCACGGCGAAGGGCGTGTTCCTGGTCTCGCAAACCGAGCAGGGCGATCCATTCTGTGAGATCCCAATCGAAGCTGCCGAGTTTTATCAGAACTTCTCGGGAATGTCAAATGTCCCGAACGGCACTTCCGCGCTCTACTTCCGTTTTGAAGGAGAAGGGGCGCTGGACTTCCTGTCATTCGAACTGAAATAACATCTTTCCATAAACAAACAGAAAGCCACCCGTCCGGGTGGCTTTCTGCATGGAATATTACAAGCTGGAATTTGTCGATGAAAGCAGATCACCGGGTTGTCAAGGGGGGAGGGT
>R19__coassemble_414_pt1 | contig 20065 bp, 18 predicted proteins | sample R19__metabat2_low_PE_020 | metagenome-assembled genome bin R19 | reverse complement strand
AAGATGCTTAGCCCAATTTCCGCCGGTTGTCAGCAGAACCCTCCCCTTGACAACCGGGTGATCTGCTTTCATCGACAAATTCCAGTTTGGCGGGTGCTTGCTATTTCATCAGAAGATGCTTATACTTTTTCTGTAATTCTTTTTATTTCTTGTTTGCTTTACTTTTTAAAGGACAGATCTGACGTGAAAAAATATCTGGAACTTTATGAATATTACAAGGAACGAATCCTTGACGGGCAGCTGAAGTATGAGGACAAGCTGCCGGCCGTCCGGGAGGCGGCGGTCATCCACGGCGTCAGCCGGACCACCGTGGAGAACGCCTACTTTGCCCTGCAGGCGGAAGGATTCATCCTGTCCAGCGAGCGCAGCGGTTACTATGTCGCGCGAAAGATCCGCAGGGGCGATGCGCCGTCCGCTCCCCCGAAGGACTTCGCCGGCAATGTCCGGCCGCGCTTCGACCTTTCCAGCGGCGACGCCGACCCGGACAGTTTTGACGTCAAACTGTGGCACCGGTACATCAACGCGGCCCTGCGGCAGGAGGAGCGGCTCTGCTCCTACAGCGAACCGCAGGGCGAAGAGGACCTGCGCGAGGCCATCGCCGATTATATTCGGAAGAAACGAAACGTCATCACGGACAGGGAACACATCGTCATTGCCGCCGGCACCGACGCGCTGCTGGATATCCTGTGCCAGCTGCTGCCAAAGGAGAAAACGGTCTCCTTCCCCGATACGAGTTTCCGGCGCGGCATCGCCCGGTTCAAAGAATACGGCTACGACGTGCGCTTCCGGGACAAAGACGCGAACATCATCTATGTGTCTCCGTCCCACATGACCCGGTTCGGGGACGTCATGCCCATCAAACGGCGCATGGAACTGGTGGAGTACAGTGAAGCCCACGGTGCGCTCGTCCTCGAAGACGACTATGACAACGACTTCCTGTATGCCTCCCGCCCGACGCCGTCGCTCTTCGCGCTGGCCTCCGCCGACAATGTCGTCTATATCAGCTCCTTTGCCAACGTCCTGACCCCCGGCATCCGCATCTCCTTCATGGTCCTGCCGGACGTTCTGGCGGACAAATACCGCGAGCAGAGCTGGCGGTTTTCCCAGACCGCGTCCAAGACGGAGCAGATCGCCCTTTGCGGCTATATCCGCGACGGGCACATCGGCACCCAGACCCGGAAGATCCGCCGCTTCGTCACCGCCAAGACCCGACAGTTCTGTGACCTGCTGCGGCGGGAACTCGACTACGAGGAATGCCGCATTTCCGAAAACGGTCTCCAGATCCGTTTGACCGTTCCGTTCTCCGGCACGAAAGCGGACTTTGAGGCGGAAGGCCTCAGCGTCTTCTGGGAGGCCTTTGACGGGCACACCGCCCGGCTGACCCTTCTTCCCTCCGCCCTGCCCGAAACCGAGTTTCAGGACGCCGCAGAGGCTTTTAAACGGGTCCTGTCCCGGTAAAGCAAAAAGAACCCCGGACCGATCGGTCCGGGGTGTTTTTATGCATATAGTGCCAGGAATTCCTGCACGGTGTCATCGAGGGAGAAGTGCTGCGCCTTCAGCGTCTCATAGGGGTCGTTGCGGGGCAGGTCCCGCAGGGCGATGAGCCGCTCGACCCAGGCGCCGATGTCCTCCTCACCAATGCCGAGGAACGCAACATTCCCGGTCAGTTCCGCCTCCCTTGTAATGGTGTCCGCGAACAGGGCCGGAAGACCGGCGGCCTGCGCTTCGACACCCACGATCGGGAGCCCTTCAAAGTGGGACGGCAGAACGAACACATCCATGCCGGAGAGCAGTTCCGGCACCTTATTCGAAAGCCCGGCAAATACGACGGACTCGTCGATGCCAAGCGATTTCGCCTTCCGGCGCATCTCCTCCTGCAGGCTGCCTTCCCCAACAAGGAAAAGCCGTGCCTCCGGCAGGCGGGCGTGCAGAGCCGCGAACAGGTCCAGCAGGTAGGTATGGTTTTTCTGATATTCGAACCGGCCGACGTGGCCGAGGACGTAGGCGTCTTCCAGGTTCCATTCGGAGCGCATCCGCGCCCGGGCGTCCGGGTCGAAGCGGAAACGGTCGAGGTCAACGCCGTTATGGATGATGGAGATGTTTTTCGCCTCTACGTTCGGGAACATCCAGGCCGCCGCCAGGTCCGAGCAGGATACGAAGTCCGTCCCCGTCCATTTCAGGAACCGGCAGGAAACGATGTGCAGTTTCCGTTTCAGGTCCCGGTGGTTCCCGTCCGTACCGGACGCGTGCGAATGCAGGATGATCTTTCGGCACCCGGCCAGCCGGGCCGCGATCGAACAGACCAGCAGTTTATAGGCGACATCGCCGTGGATGTGAACGGCCTCATAGCCGCCTTCCCGGATCAGGCTCCGCAGGTTGCGGATAATGACAAACTGTTTTTTGATCTTATTGCCGGCGAAGCCCACATAATGGACCGCACATCCGTATTCCGCCAGTTCGTCGATGTGCGCCTGCTGTTCGAACGGTTCGATGCAGGCGATGTCCATCGTGACACCGGCGGTCTTTTTCATAATGACGTTTCGGACCAGTGAATAGACGCCGCCGAAGCCCATATCGTCCACATTGACTTCGAGGATCTTCTTCATGCGCGATTCACCAGCCTTCCCAGACGGTTCCGGCGGGAGACCGGCAGCGCCCGAACGCCGGCTTTGGCGGCACCGAGCAGGTCCGCGCCGATGCTGTCGCCGATATGGACGAGGTCCTTCTTCGACAGTCCGTATTCGGCCAGCACGGTTTCAAAGAGCCTGCCGCTCCGTTTGCTGACGCCGTATTCGTTCGAGACGAACAGTTTCTCGTAACCGGTATACCCGCAGCGCGCCGCCATCTCCCGGATGACGTCCGGCGGCAGGTACATGTCGGAGATAAGGAACACCGTCTTCCCCGCCTTCAGGGCGGCGTCGAAGACCGGCTTCATGGAAGCTTTCACAAAACATCCGGTCAGTTCCGAGCGGACTTCCTCCGCCTTCAGCTGCTCCAGCAGGTCCGGATAATACCCCATGCCTTCCAGGGCCGTGTAGATGCCGTCCAGCGTGCACTCATGATTTTCTGCCATGGCGCGGGCCTTCGACTCCGCGACGATCCGGTCGTGCTGGAACGCTTCCCCCTCGCCGGCTCCGAGCACGATGTCGCCGACCCGGAGGAACACATCGACCGGACGGTCGACGTCCCGCTCCAGGAGCGTGTCAAAAATATCGAAACTGACGGCCTGAAAAGGGCGCATCGCCAGTTTGTAAAGGGCGGTTTTCAAACGCATAAAGGTCTCACTTTCGGAGGATGTCGTAAATTTTGAAATACGGGAACGGCACTTTCAGGACCGACTTCATAAAGCCGGTCTTCCAGACGCTGTTGGACAGGTCGTGGACGAGTTCCCGCGGACGGTATTGCCACAGCGGTTTCTGCGCGACGAAGTACTGCTTCGTACCGTCGACATTGTAGAAGAACGAGAACAGCTTCACGCCCCACAGCGGCGGCTGTTTGCCGAACTCCACCAGCGGTTCCGCGAACGCCCGGAGGTCCCGCACTTTCTTCGCCTTTTTGGAGGAGGCGGCGTAGGCAACAAAGTCCAACGCGCCCTGCTGCCAGGCGCGGATGCATTCCTGCACGGTCTCATCGCCTTCATATTCATAGGCGGCGAGCACCGGGACCACCGCACTCCCCTGCCGTTCATAGCCGTCCGTCGAACCTTCGAGGCTCTGGAACAGTTTCTCCAGGCCGCCGAAGAAGCACAGAAGGCTCTTGCGAAGACGCAGGTCATCTTTGGTGTAGAGGTAGCCGTCCGTCTTGCCCGCGACCGGGTTTTCGGGGTTCATACCGACATAATAGCCGCAGATGGAAAGGTCCCGTCCGGAGGCTTCCGCGAACTGTTCGAGCGCGTACTGCATGCTCCCGATCCAGCCGATATCGACAATGGCCACGCGGCCTTCCATACCGATCTGGTCCAGGTAAGCTTCCAGCAGCTCGTACTGTTCTTTCGACGCTTTGCGGATCCGCTCTTCGAGCGCGGTGTAGATCGCCTCGGCGGTCTTGTTTTCTGAGAGTGTGGCCCAGGGCAGGTCTTCGGCAAGATCCAGTGAAAGCTCTTCGGCGATGGACGTCCGCGCCGCTTCACCAAAGCCGTAGTAATCGAGTAAACGGCCGACCGAGATGAAGTTCTCATAGGTCAGATAGCGAAGCGACTCCGCAAAACCGTCGCACTGCCAGAGCAGGCTCTGGCGCAGGCTCTTGCGGGAGAAGCTGACATATTTGGTTTTGGGGAAATCCGGTTCCAGAAGTTCGAAGGCCTTCTGCATCATGTACCCGTCCCGGGAGAAGAAAAAGACGTTGGTCAGTCCTTCTTCCTTCAGACGTTCCGAAAGCCACCGCGTGAACCCATACAAAAAAGGCCCGAAATATTCAAACCCGAAGTCGTAATACTCAGACCTTTCATATGCGTTGCTGTTTCCGGCGCCGGACTTCACGAGTTGTTTGACGGCTCGATCCATACGGTCCCTCTTTTTAAAAACTGTTTTCGTAGCGTTTGTGTAAGAATTTGGCGGACAGGAACGCCGTGCCCTTTTTCACCCAGTTGACCTTTTCGGTATAGAGGCAGGGCAGTTCGCAGATCTCTTTTTCTTTCAGAGTCCCTTCCTTCAGCTGCTGTTCCAGCCAGACGTTGAAGATGATCTCCGAGACGCGGCCGTAAAAGCGGCCCTGGTAGAAGGACAGCTCCGCTTCCTGCGCCTTCAGCGCGTCTTCCAGGCGGAAGAGGATACTGAACAGCCAGGTGCAGTAGGCGTCCATGAGTTCCCGGTCCATAACGCACATGTTGAACATGTAACCGGAGCGGCGGCCCATGACCGTATCGAAGGAATCCAGATACTCGGGGCAGACTTCCGAAATGATGCGCCGGGTCTCATCGAGGTGTTCCGCGTAATGGGTGTGCGCGTAGTGCGAATACAGGGTCTCGATGTAATAGTTGCGTTTCGGCGGGACCAGGACACGGTATTTCTTCAGCAGTTTCTCCGCCTCTTCCCCGGTCAGGATACTGTCATACAGATCCTCGGTCTTTTTGGCGGATTTCGAGCCGAAATACCGGCGGTAGTGGACCAGCCCGAGGGCGTCCGCCGGAAGGTTTTTCCAGGCCCAGTAGAGGCCGGTCAGTTCACAGAAATGCGGGTTCTTTGCGGAGATGTTTTCTCCGCTGTCGTCCCGGGCAAAGCCCAGGTCGACGGGGTTCCCGTCTTTATCTTTATTGCAGGCAGCACCGACCTGGACCGGCAGGTAAAGCGGGTCCGTCGGCATGCGGTACTGCTTATGTGCCGCAATAATGATCTTCGTTGCCATAGAATTCTCCCAATTACTGGTCCATTTCATACTGCTGCAGCAGCAGACGGACCGTGTTCTTTTCGAGCAGGAAGTTCTGCCCGAACGGGTTCAGGACGGCGCCATACAGATTATCCGCGTCCCGAACGGTCTCGAGGATATTGCGCAGGCTGTCGGTCATACAGTAGAAGTTCTGATTCGAGAGCTGCGTCTTTGAAGTAAACATGGGAAGCAGGAGCTTTCCCTCATTGTCGGTGATGCACTGGACCTGGACCCCGTCCGAGTTCGAGGAATACTTGAGCGACTGGCTCGGCGCCTGCACGGGAATCAGGATCTGCGCGTCCTGCTTCAGCTGATATTTCAGCTCGTCGAGGACGGCCTGCGGTTCGGAGCGGCCGGAGCCGGATTTGATGTAAAACTCCGAAATGGCGAATTCCAGGTTCTTTAAGGGTTTGAGGATCTCATCGGGGTTGTAATAGACGTCTTCCTCCCAGCCGGGCAGCGGACGGCCCGAGTTGTTCAGGTAAAACGCGCGGAAGTCGCCGACCGTTTTCAGAAGGTCCGGGGTCAGGCGGGAAAACGCTTCCTTCTCCATCTGCTCGGGGATGCCGTAATAGGCTTCGGCGATGGACCCCGCAATGGCCGCGATGGTGTCGCTGTCGCCGCCGAGGGAGACGGCTTTGCGAATGCAGTCGACAAAGCCCTGGCTCTCCAGGAACGCGGTAATGGCTTCCGGAACGGAGCCCTGGCAGGTCTCATCCATGTGGTAATCCGGACGGATCTCCTTGAGCGTCCGGGTCAGGTCATAGCCGAATTTCCGGGAAATATAGGCGCGGATATCGTCCTTCGGCAGGCGAAGCCTGGCAAGGAAGATGGCGGCCGCGACGGCCTGGGCGCCTTTGATGCCTTCGGGGTGGTTGTGCGTGACTTTTGCGGTCAGTTCCGCGGCATGGAGGGTTTCCGGAAGGGTCCGGTACAGCCAACCGGCCGGCGAGACGCGCATGGCGCTGCCGTTGCCGTAACTGTTATACGCCTCCGCGGTGTCCACGATGAGCCAGGCCTGGAACATGCCGCCGTAGCCCGCCATGGGGTACTGACGGCCGAGGGCGCGCATGTGCATCGTCAGCGAATTGAGGATGACGTCATCGTCCGCCCCGTAGGTGTCCATGAGGGCACGCGCCACCGCAACGGTCATGACCGTGTCATCGGTGAACTGCGAGCGGTCGGAAAACAGCGGAAAATTGGTCGTCTTGATATTATTGTCGTCAAATTCGTAAGGGGAACCTACGATATCTCCAAAAATAGCACCCAGCATCTGACGACCTCCCTGATAAATCCTGTTAACTAATTAATGATAACACAAATGATGTCAATATGCCATGATTCTTCCCAAAACTAGCCTGTGACCCGAAACCTCGTTTCGCCTTCGACCGGTACGGTCTGCGTCACGGTCTTTTCGTCGATCCGGATCCACCGGTCATTTTCGAGAGAAGAGATCATTCGGCGGATGTCTTCCGGCCGTCCCTGTGCCTCCATGGAAACGGTCCCGTCATATTCGTTGCGGACCCAGCCGGTAACGCCGTACTCCTGCGCCGCGAACTGCGCGCGGTAACGGAAGCCGACGCCCTGTACCCTTCCCCGGAAGGTGATCTGATAGCGGACTTTATCCGTCGCCATGGGCCGTCGCCTCCCGGTAAATGATCTCGAAAAATTCCCGCAGGCGGTCCAGCTCGCCGTTCAGATACAGATAGCCGAACAGGGTTTCCAGACCCGTCGCGGCGTGGTAGCTCGCGCTGCTCATGTTTTTGGGCGTATGGTGGGTATGCGCGTTGCGTCCCCGGCGGAAAACATCCGCTTCCCGCTCGGTCAGCAGGGGCTGCAGCACGCGGTAGGCCGCTTCCTGCGCCTCCGCGTTGACCAGTTTCACTTTGGCGGCATGCAGGTCCCGGTTCGGGCGATTGGCCTCGGACACGAGCTGCTCCCGCACAAACAGTTCGAAAACACAGTCTCCAAGGAACGCGAGGTCCAGAGGACTCAGGCGGTTCGGATCGGTCTCCGTATCGAGAAAACGGTTCATGGAAGCTCCTTTATGAGACGTAGTCGAATTCAATGTCGTAGAGGCTGACCGTGTCGCCGTCCTGGATACCGTTGTCCAGGAGTGCCTGGTCGATGCCGCTCGTCACCATGACCCGCTGCAGGTACTGCAGCGACTCATAGTCTTCGTAGTCGATCTTGGAAAGGATCGGGATGAGCCATTCCGCTTCGACGATATAAATACCGTCTTCCACACGGATGGTAAAGCCGCTGTCCTGTTTCTTTTCGAGGAGTTCCAGCGGGATCTCCTGCGCTTCATAGCGCTTGATGGGCGGCAGTGTGGCCAGTTTTGCCGCCACCGCGTTGATGAGCTCCTGCGTACCTTCCTGAATGGGCGCGCAGATGTTGAAGTATTCATAACCCTGTTCTTCCACATAGGAGCGGAAGCGTTCGATCTGCTCGTCGCTCGCCATGTCGATCTTGTTACCGGCGACGAGCTGCGGCAGGTCCATCATGTCCGGGTTGAATTTTTCGAGTTCGGCGTTGATCGCCTCGAAGTCCTCGATGGGGTCGCGGCCTTCGGAGCCCGCGACGTCCACGATGTGCACGAGCATGCGGCAGCGCTCCACGTGGCGGAGGAACTCATGGCCGAGGCCGATGCCTTCGGCCGCGCCTTCGATGAGTCCCGGGATGTCCGCCATGACGAAGGACTCCCCTTCGCCCATATGGACGACGCCGAGGACCGGGACAATGGTCGTGAAATGATAGTCCCCGATAATGGGTTTGGCCTCACTGACGACCGAGATGAGCGTCGATTTGCCGACGTTCGGGAAGCCGAGCAGACCAACGTCCGCCAGCAGTTTCAGTTCGAGCTGCAGCTCCCATTCCTCACCCGGCATGCCGTCTTTGGCAAAGCGGGGCGCCTGGCGGGTCGGGGTCGCGAAATGGCGGTTGCCCCAGCCTCCGCGGCCGCCGTGCGCCGCGACGAATTCATCCTCGTCCGACATGTCGGCGATGATGGTGTCCGTTTCGACTTCACGGATAATAGTACCCTTCGGCACTTTGATATACAGGTCCTGGCCGCGCTTGCCGTTGCACTTGTTGCCCCGGCCGTCCTTGCCGTTCTCCGCTTTGTATTTGCGTTTGTACCGGAAGTCGGACAGGGTCGCGAGGGACGGATCCACCACAAAGATGATGTTACCGCCCCGGCCGCCGTCTCCGCCGTCCGGGCCGCCGCTGGCGACATATTTCTCACGGTGGAACGCGACCGCCCCGTTTCCGCCTTTGCCGGCAGTGACCGTGATTTTCGCAATATCGACAAACATAACGTTTTCCGTCCTCGTCTTAAGTTTTTCTGCATTATATAAAAATATAATAATAAAGTCAAAAAAGGACCCATATGGGTCCTTTTCTAAATGGCGGAGACGGTGGGATTCGAACCCACGTGCCGGAGTTACCGGCAAACTGATTTCGAGTCAGCCCCGTTATGACCACTTCGATACGTCTCCGTATTTGCCTTGCTATTTTAGCAGAGCGGCCGGGCTCTGTCAATTGACGGTAACGACATTTTCAGGAGCCCCGTCAAGCCATGCGCGGGCATTGGAAAGCACGACGTCGACCAGCCGCTGGCGCGTCTCCAGAGGCGCCCAGGCCACATGCGGTGTGATGATGCAGTTCGGGATCCCGCGCAGGAGGCAGTCCTCCGTCATGGGTTCCGTTTCAAGAACGTCTAAAGCCGCTCCGGAAAGGTGTCCGGAGGTCAGTGCCGCCGCCAGAGCGGCTTCCTTGACGACCGGTCCGCGGGAAGTATTCACGAAGAACGCACCTTCCTTCATCCGGGAAAACGCTTCCTCATTGAACAGGTGCAGCGAGTCGTCGTTCAGCGGGCAGTGGGCCGATACGATGTCGGACTTCTCCAGCAGGGTATCAAAGGGGACGAAGGCCGCAAGGCCGTCCTCCGACCTGCCGCTCACATGGGAACGGGAGGTGGCAAGGACCTTCATGCCGAACGCGTCGGCGATCTTGGCGACATGACGCCCGATAAGTCCGTACCCGACAAGACCGATCGTTTTGCCCGCCAGTTCCGCGGTCGGATAACAGAATTCCGCAAAATTCCCGGAACGGGTCCAGCCGCCGTCATGGACGAAGTCGTTGTACTCGTGGACGCGGACATAGTGCTCCAGCAGGAACGCGAAGACCTGCTGCGCTACCGCGTCGGTCGAATAGGCCGGCACATTGGAAACAACGATGCCGCGCCGGTTACAGGCGTCAAGATCGATATTGTTGAAGCCGGTCGCGCACTCTCCGATATAGCGAAGCTTTGGCGCTGCCTCCAGCCAGGTGTCGTCAACGATCGACTTGTTGACGAACAGCATGTCCGCGTTCGCCAGGGCCTGCTTCAATTCTTCCCATTCCGGGTGGTCAAACGCGCGGACTTCCCCGAACGCCTCGAACCCGGACATGTCGATATCTCCGCGGGACACGGTGCTGTATTCCGGCATGACAACGATCATAGGAACGGCTCCTCTCCAACATGAGTACAGTAAATCGCATTCAGACTAACACAAACGTGAAAACTCGTCAAACACACAGAACATCGAGTGTGGACAAATCGGGCAAACCTCTATATAATATTTCAAGTAATTCTAACAAGGAGGCACCATTCTATGTCCGGACATTCCAAATGGAGTACCATCAAGCGCAAAAAGGAAAAGACTGACAACGCCCGGGCCAAGGTCTTTACCAAGATCGGCCGCGAACTGGCTGTTGCCATCAAAGAAGGTGGCCCCGACCCCGACAACAATTCCAAGCTGAAGGATGTCATCGCCAAAGCCAAGGCGGCAAACATCCCGAATGACAACATTGAGCGCGCCATCAAAAAGGCGGCCGGTGAAGACGCGAACAAGGAATACATTGAAAACGTCTATGAAGGCTACGGCCCCTCCGGCATTGCCGTCATCGTCGAGACCCTGACCGACAACAAGAACCGCACCGCGGGCGACATCCGCCACTATTTCGACAAATACGGCGGAAACCTCGGGCAGTCCGGCTGCGTTTCATTCCTGTTTGAACGCTGCGGCGTTATCCTCATCGACAAAGAGGACGAAAACGAGAACCCGGTCGACGAAGACAGCCTCATGGAAGCGGCGCTCGAGGCGGGCGCGGAAGACTTCCTCACAGATGACGAGCTGGTCTATGAGATCCGCACCGGCATGAACGACCTCGGCGCGGTCCGCGACAGTCTGGAAGCGGCCGGCTACAAATTCTCCACCGCCGAAGTCCAGTATGTCCCCTCCACCTACGTCAAGCTGACGGACGAGGAGGCGCTCAAGAACATGGCCAAAATGATCGAAATGTTCGAGGACAACGATGACGTCCAGAACGTCTGGCACAACTGGGAGAACCCCGAAGACGCCGAAGATCTTCTGTAAAGAGAACAAACCGCAATAAAAAACGGTGTGTCCGGAGGGACACACCGTTTTTTGGTGAGGCAGAATCTACCTTGATGTATGTAAACCTGAGAAATGGGCAGACTCAGGCTACACGCCGGGGTTCACGGGCGGAAAGGTCGCGTTCGACGCGGACCGGGCGGGCAGCGCGTGCCGGGCGGGCTTTGCGGGGTTCCGTGCCGCGCAGACGGGCAAAGAGGCGCTGTTCAAATGCAATGACGTCTTCTTCATGCCAGTAACCATAGAGGAGTAACAGGATAGCAGCGATTTCCAGGATGACTTTCAGTGTAAACATATTGGTTCCTCCAGACAGCCGAACATTCGGCCGAACATTTGTTTCTCGTTACAAGTCTATTATACATGCCCGCCGAACAAAGTCAACACAAATGTTTTGAAAAATTCCAAAGTGTCCCTCAAAACGGACTTTATAGTCAAAAACGGTCTGTAATGTATCTGAAACCATCTTGTAATTGGCATTCTGACACACTTTATATTAGAATGTTACTGAACTTTTATCGGAGGGAAAGGAGTACTCCATGTCATACGAGAATTTATGCATGAACTGCATGAAAGAAAAGGGGTCGTCGGAACAGTGCCCGCACTGCCATTTCCACAATGACTCCCGGCAGCTCCCGCCGTTCCTGCCCATGCGGACCGTCGTGGGCGGCCGCTATCTCATTGGCGCCGTGACGGAATCCAACGGCGACGGCACGACATACATGGGTTACGATACCGAGACCAAAACACCCGTCACCATTCGGGAATTCCTGCCGGACACCATCGCAAGACGCGACACCGGCTCCTCCACCCTGCTGGTCCGTGCCGGCGCGGAGGAAACCTATTACAATCTGCTCAGCAGTTTCCAGGAACTCTGGGGCAAACTGCAGAAAATGAACGGGCTCTCCGCCCTCATCTCCGTCCGGGAGATCTTTGAAGAGAACAATACGGCCTATGCCGTCAGCGAATATGTCGAAGGGGCACAGTCCCTGCGGGACTATCTGCTCTCCGCGAAAAACGGATACCTGTCCTGGAAGGACGCGAGGGTCCTGTTCATGCCGGTCCTCTCCACCCTGTCCACCCTGCACCAGAACGGTATCATCCACCGCGGCATCTCCCCTTCGACCCTGTACATTTTCCCCGACCACAAGGTCCGCATCTCCGGCTTCTCCATTCCGGAGTGCCGCACCGTCAACGGCGGACTTGCCACGGAAGTGTTCCCGGGCTACACCCCGGTCGAACAGCTCGGCGTCCAGGCCGCGGCCGGCGCGTGGACCGACATCTATTCGGTCGCGGCGGTCCTGTACCGCGTCCTCATCGGGCAGGCGCCCATCGACGCCCTGGTCCGCATGGACAATGACGAAATGATGATCCCCGCGAAGTTCGCGGACGCTCTGCCGAACCACGTCGTCGGCGCGCTGGTCAATGCCCTGCAGGTCCTGCCGGAAGACCGGACCCGCAACATGGACCGGTTCCGCGCGGAACTCTCCGCCTCCCAGGTTGTCGATTTTGCCACCGAATATGAGGAGGAGGAAAAAGCGCGGAAGCGTCAGCGCATGTACGCGCCCCACCCCATCGGCAACAAGGAAGACACCCAGGAGCTGAAGTTCAATCCGCTCCAGCAGCAGGTCGCGTCCGACGGCTATGTCAGGACCCACCTCCATACCGAGGAAGAGGACGAAGAGGAAGAAGCGCCGCGCCGCCGCGGAGGAGGCGCCCGTACGGTCCTCACCACCATCATGGTCGTCCTGCTCATCGCCGCGCTCGGCTTCGGCATCCTGTACTTTACCGTTCTGAAAGACCACTTCACGATCAACACGGACGACACCACTTCCGTCTCCTACCAGGAAGACGTCAAAGTCGTCGACGTCCCGGACTTCGTCGGTCAGTTCTACTCCACCGTCGAGCACTCCGTCCGGTATTCGTCCTTCCAGCTCGTCAAGGTCGAGGCCTACAGCAATGACCAGCCGTCCGGCAAGATCATCGCCCAGAGCATCGACGCCGGCACCAAGGTCTCGGAGGGCACGACCATTGAGCTCACCGTCTCCAAAGGCCCCGAGAAGATCTCCATGCCGAACGTCATCGACGCCACCTATGACGACGCCGCGGCCCGCCTGAGCGCCCTCGGCCTCAGCGTGTCCCGCATCGAAGTCTACAATGACGGCACCCACGTCTCCGGCACGGTCAAATCCTCGTCCGTCACCGCCGGTTCCCAGGTGGACAAAGGCGCGGCCGTTGTCCTCTCCGTCTGGGGAGAAACGTCGGAGCCCGTCACGGAAGAGCCGGAAGAGCCGACCACAGAGCCGTCTTCCGAAGACCCCGGGTTTTTCGGTGACGTCACCGCGGAAGATGAATGATCCGAGATAAAACAAAAACCTCCTTCGTTGGAAGGAGGTTTTTTTATGATTGGATTCAGCGTTCCTCGAACGGCACATAGTCTCTCGCCGGGCAGATGTTCATGTAGGCCGGGCGGATGATCTTGCCGCGGTTGATGATCTCTTCCATGCGGTGCGCGCTCCAGCCGGAGATACGGGCAATGGCAAAGATCGGCGTGTACAGTTCCAGCGGAAGATCCAGCATGCTGTAAGCAAAGCCGCTGTAGAAGTCGACATTCGCGCAGATGCTCTTCTGCGTGTTCCGCTTCGCGGCGACCAGAGCCGGTCCGATCCGCTCCACGGACTCGTAGAGTTCAAATTCGTCCGTTCTTCCCTTTTCGGCGGACAGTTCCCGCACAAAGCGCTTCAGCATGCGCGCGCGGGGGTCGGACTTCGTATAGATCGCGTGGCCGAGGCCGTAGATGAGGCCTGCTTTGTCGAACGCGTCGCGGTTCAGGAGACGGTTCAGATAGTTGGCGATCTCCTCATCGTCCTTCCAGTCCTTCACTTCCTGCTTCAGCTCTTCCATCTGTCTGACGCATTTGATGTTCGCGCCGCCGTGCCGCGGGCCCTTCAGGGAACCGAGAGACGCTGCGGTCGACGAATACGTGTCCGTCCCGGAGGACGTGACGACGTGGGTCGTAAAGGTCGAGTTGTTACCGCCGCCGTGCTCCGCGTGCAGGACGAGCGCCATGTCCAGGACCTTGGCTTCCAGGCTCGTGAACTTGCTGTCCATGCGCAGCATGTGCAGAATGTTTTCCGCGGTGGAATACTCCTCGAGCGGCGGGTGGATGAAGAACGAATCGCCGTCGTGGTAATAACGGTAGGTATGGTATCCGTAGATCGACAGCTGCGGGAACAGGGCGATGAGCTCGAGGCTCTGCCGCAGGACGTTCTCCGGGGAGTTGTCGTCGGAGTTCTGGTCGTAGGAATACAGGGTCAGGACGCTGCGCGCCAGCGTGTTCATCATGTCTTTGCTGGGCGCCTTCATGATGATGTCCCGGACAAAGTGGATCGGAAGGTTCCGGTAGCCGGCCAGCAGGGCCTTGAATTCCTCAAACTGCTCTGTGGTCGGCAGCTGGCCGAACAGGAGCAGATAAATGACTTCTTCGTACGCGAAATTGTTGTCTTTCGGGAAACCGCCGATAAGGTCTTCCACGTTGTAGCCGCGGTACCGGAGGATACCGTCGATCTCGGTGTCGACACCGTCGACCGTCTGTTTGCCCCAGACCTCGGAGATCTCGGTCAGGCCCGTCAGGACGCCTTTACCGTTGCGGTCGCGCAGTCCGCGCTTGACGTTATATTCAGCGTAAAGAGAGGGGTCGATCTGGCTGTTTTCGACGGAACGCTGCGCAAGTTCTCGTACCTGCGGCGGGATGGCCGAATAGTCTTTTGCAAAATCCAAAATCAAACACTCCTTTCTGAAATCGTGAGAGATATTTTACCATAGTGAAGTGGTAAATTCAAGAAAAGAGCGGGACCCGGAAGGATCCCGCTCGTGATAGTTTCGGTCGATCAGTCTTCGTCTTCGATCAGGTTGCAGACGATCTTCATCATGTCGATGTAGAAGTTCCGGAATTTGTCCGGTCTCTGGAAGAAGCCGATGTAGCCGAGGGAGTTGCCGCCCCAGATCGGCATCTGGTTCCATTCGCCGGGATACGCGGTTTCGACAGACTTGTACGCGCGCGCGCTTTCCGTGGAGGGAGCGAGGGTGTTGTCCGTGTTGACAAAGCCGTCATTGGCATGCAGGACAGGCGTTGCCAGAGGCGCATCGGCCAGGTAGTTCTTATAGGTGCCGATGAGAGCCGCCGTCAGCGCGACCGGAAGACCGCCTTCCTTAAGGTCCGGCAGGGTCAGTTCCAGTTTGTTTTCCTTCGCGCGGCGATAGGATTTCGACGTGAACGGGTTTTCATATTTGCGGATCTTGCGGTCCGGAAGCAGGTTGCCGTAGTCGCGGGTAGCTTCCGCAGAATACGAAAGGTAATAGACGTCCGGAGAGATCTCGATGCGTTTGTTGAAGTCGGCCATACCGTCCAGACCGAGTTCATAGAACACGTTGCCGCGTTTCTTGGTCAGGTAGGTATCGATCTCTTCTTCATCGCCGTCCCAGCCCTTCATTTTGAAGAGGAGGCTGGCGAGTTTCTTCGTGGAACCGGGCAGGCGGTCTTCGAGCGCCTGAACGAGCGTGGTGCCGTCATTGTTACCGGCGAGCGTGACCACAGCGTGAACGGCCTTCCCCTTGCCGCCCGCGAACAGCGGAGAGAGGTCTTCCCCGGCTGCCTGCTCCTTTTCGGAACCGTAGGTCAGAAGGTAGGTCAGAAGGCGTGCGACCGGAGCACCGAAGCCGTGGGCGATGAGCGTGACCTTGGTGTTGTCCCAGTTCTTGACGAAGCCTTCGTAGGTGTCGCCGTAACGCGGTGTACCGTTTTTCTCGGAATAAGCCTTGCCGTAGTCGACTTTGCCGCCGGCGATCTGCGCATAGAGTTCGCAGGCGCGTGCCCACACACCGGACGTCGGGTCAAAGGACGCCGTGTAGCAGGGAACGTCGATGCTCTTCAGGGTCTTTTCCACGCTGGCGGACATGGTGCCGAAATACGGGCACACTTTCGACAGCTTGTTATCGTCTCCCCAACCGAAAACGCTCGGCACAAGGATGACCGGATAGGAAGTCGCTTTCTCGATCATTTCATTTCCCTCCAGGATACGTATTCACGTAAATATTCACTAGAAATTTTACCATTTCAAACTATAGCATGTCAAACTATAATAGTGTATAATGCAAAAACAAATATGAGAAGGAGGTGCTGACCATGACGGTTTATCTGTATTCGCTGGGCTGCAAAGTCAATCAGTATGACACCGAAGCTCTGACGGAACGGTTCCGCTCGGCCGGGTTCACCGTGTCGGACGAGCCGGAAGGCTGCGACGTCTGTGTCATCAACTCCTGTACGGTCACCGCGGAAGCGGACCGCAAATCGCGCCAGGCCATCCGAAAATTCCGCCGGATGAACCCGGACGCCTGCATCGTCCTGTCCGGCTGTATGGTCCAGGCCTACCCGGAAAAGTCCTCGGCGCTGTCGGAAGCCGACATCGTCGCCGGGGTGCGGGACCAGGAAAAGATCATCGCCCACGTGCGCGAATTTTTCGCGCAAAGGCGCGAAGACCGGACGGCCGATCAGATCCTCGACGTTCCGGAGCACGACCGCGATGAAAGCTTCCAGAACATGCCGATCGAGGAGTTCCTCGGGCGCACCCGGGCCTTCATCAAGATCCAGGACGGCTGCAATCGGCGCTGTTCCTACTGCATCATCCCCGCCGCCCGCGGACGGAGCCGCTCCCGCACCCTTGAGGACCTGCGGGAAGAACTGCAGACCATCAAAGACGCAGGCTACCGCGAAGTCGTTCTGGTCGGCATCAACTTCTGCTGCTACGGGCCGGACATCGGACTCCATTTCACCGACCCCATCGAGCTGGCCTGCTCCATGGGCTTTGATCGGGTCCGCATCGGCTCCCTGGAATTCGACAACATCAAACCGGACTCCATCGACAAACTGGCCACGTTCCCGAACTTCTGCCCGCAATTCCACATGTCGCTGCAGAGCGGCTCGGATGACACGCTGCGACGCATGTACCGCAACTACGACACCAAAGCGTACGAGGCCCTTTGCAAAAAACTCCGGGACACGTTTCCCGACGGGACCATTACGACCGACATCATGGTCGGCTTCCCGTACGAGACCGAGGAGAACTTCGAAGAGTCCGTCGCCTTTGCCCGGAAGATCGGGTTTGAAAAGATCCACGTCTTCCCCTACTCCCCCCGCGAAGGGACCCCGGCGGCCGACATGCAGCCGCAGATCTCCAAAGCGGTCAAGAAGGACCGCTGCCGCCGCATGATCGACGTCGGCAATGAGATCCGCCGGGCCTTTCTGGAACGGCAGGTCGGCCGCGACGTCGAAGTCCTTTGCGAGACCTTTGAAGACGGCTTTATTACCGGCTACACAAAAAATTACACCCCCGTCCGCATTGCGGCCGGGAGTGCGCATCACAATGAACTGGTCACCGTCCGCATCACGGGCGTGGACCTCGAGCACGACGCGTGCGTCGGAGCTCTTACAGCATGACGATTTCATCCGAGAATTCGGTCCCGCAGGGCAGGATCCTCGGTGTCGCCAGATGATACAAATCGGTTGCTCGGCACTCCAGTGAGAAGGTGTGCCGGGCATTTTCATTCAGTTCCTGAATGGCAGCGGGTTTGGTGATGATCGGAAGGGTCGCCGTCTCCTTGGCCGCCTTCAGGATCTCCAGTCCTTTGTCGTTGAATCCGAGGACACGCAGGTACGGGACCTCCGTCCGGTCCTCCGGTTGGATGCCGAGGTAGAGCGCGGTCACGATGCGCCGGATCCGGGAATGGGTATAGCGCTTCGTTTTGACGATATCGTACAGTTCCTCAAGTGATGTGGCGCTCTGGATGGCGTTGTAAATACGGTTTTCCAGCCCCTCGGAAACATCGGGGGCTTTCCGGATGTCTTCGGGCGTCAGGATGCGCAGACGGGACAGGATGGCGCGTTCGCTCTCCTCGACCCGGACCGGCGCGCGGCCGACCGCTTTCATTTTTCGGAACTCCTCCGCCGTCGTCTCCGGCATATACCGGAAGGCCTCTTCGTCGCCCCGCTCCAGGAGGATGCGCAGCATGGACGCACTCGCGAATTCATCGGTCGGCGTCAGCGCGTCATGGGCGTTGCCCATGCGCGGATAGGGTTCGATCGACAGATCGCTGCCGAGGAGTTTCAGCTCCTTCAGATATTCGACGGCCAGAATGTTGTTCGGTCCGTCGAGCACGGCAGCCACGTCGTCTCCGTAAAGGCCGCGCACCGCTTCCGCGCGGGCCGCGGGGTAACTGATGCCGCCGGTCAGGTGCAGACCGATCTGCTCGTCGACCGCGGGGTCCATGACCGCGGCGGCCGCCTGTTCCAGCAGGGCCGGGTCATAGCATTCCGTCCCAAAGGCGAGGGCATCCACACAGCCGAGTCCGTGCAGGACATCGATACCGCCCTTCGCGAACACTTCCGCCGTGGCCACGGCAAAGGGCACGGGCAGTTCGAGGACCAGGTCCACCCCGCCCCGCAGTGAAGCCGCGGTACGGGCCCGTTTGTCCATGATGGCAACACTGCCCCGCTGAACGAAATTGCCGCTCATCGCCGAAACGATATGGGTCGCCCCATTGGCGCGCGCCGCGCGGACCAGTGCCCGGTGTCCGTTGTGGAACGGGTTGAATTCGGCAACGATGCCCGTCGTTTTCATAGAAATGCCTCCCCTTTTGAGACGAAACTTTGTAAATCGTCCATTTCTATTGTAAACGACGTGGAAATCCTTGGCAATTTGTTTTATAATAGCAGGCGTCATAACTATAATCCTTTGGAGGACCAAACATGAAAATCCTTGTCATCAACTGCGGCTCTTCGTCGCTTAAGTATCAGCTCATCAACATGACCGATGAGTCCACCCTTGCGTCCGGTCTCTGCGAACGCGTCGGCCTCGACGGCAAAGTCACGGCGAAGGCACATGGCGAAAAAGTCAAATACGACGTCGACCTGCCCGATCACACGACCGCATTCTATGAGGTCAAGAAACTTCTCACCGAAGGCGACCTCAAGGTCATCGACTCCCTCGATGAGATCGCGGCGATCGGCCACCGCGTCGTTCAGGGCGGTGCCCTTTACAAAGAGAGCTGCCTCGTCAACGAGCAGGTCAAAGCGGACATCGATATGCTGTCCGACCTCGCCCCGCTCCACAACCCGGCCCACATCCAGGGCATCAACGCGGCCGAGGACGTGTTCGGAAAGGACGTCCCGCAGGTCGTCGTCTTCGACAACGCCTTCCACAGCACCATGCCGCCGAAGGCCTACATCTACCCCCTGCCTTATGAGTATTATGAGAAGCATGCCATCCGCAAATACGGCGCCCACGGCACATCCCACCGCTATGTCAGCACGCGTCTTGCCGAGCTGCATCCGGAGTATAAGAAAGTCATCGTCTGCCACCTTGGTAACGGTTCCTCCATTACCGCCATCCGGGACGGAAAGGTCATCGACACCTCCATGGGTCTGACCCCGCTCGACGGTTTCATCATGGGCACGCGCACCGGCGCCATCGACCCGTCCGCCGTCACCTTCCTCATGCAGAAGGAAGGGCTGAGCCCGGCTGAAATGGACACCCTCATGAATAAGAAATCCGGTTTCCTCGGCGTCTCCGGTGTCTCCTCCGACATGCGCGACGTGGAGAACGCGGCTGCCGACGGCAACGAGCGCGCGCAGCTCGCCCTCGACATTTTCTACTATGAAGTCGCCAAAATCATCGGTTCTTACATGGTCGCCCTTCAGGGCCTTGACGCCCTGGTTTTCACCGCCGGCATCGGCGAGAACGGCGCCAACGTCCGCGAAGGCGTCTGCCGCCAGCTCGAGTTCCTCGGCATCCGGATGGACTATGAGAAAAATGACGGCCTGCGCGGCAAAGAAACCTTGCTGAGCACCGACGACTCCGAGACAGCCATCTTCCTCATCCCCACCAATGAAGAACTTATGATCGCCCGCGACACCAAAGCGCTGGTGGAATAAAACAGCCCCCTCAAAAGCCCGGCTCCATGCCGGGCTTTTACATTGCCCGCCAAACTGGAATTTGCCGGTGGGTTTGCATGGGCGATGGACCGGTCGTGCTATCGCGCGTGCGGCAGCCGTTCGGGCTTGTCAAGGTTCTCCGCCCGCTTCGCGGCGGATCGTTTGCCGTGGTCATTTTCTACCCGCCGACCTTGACAAACCCTTCCGCCCGCCGCGTGTGGTTGACAACAGGCCAAAGGGCCATTCTGCCCTTCGGCCTGCTTGTCATGTTTTT
>R19__coassemble_413_pt1 | contig 20098 bp, 16 predicted proteins | sample R19__metabat2_low_PE_020 | metagenome-assembled genome bin R19 | reverse complement strand
GGTTGGACGTGCCGTGGCTCGGGAAGAAGGACAGCATGCCGACGTCTCCCTTGCCGTTCTGTTTGAACGTCAGAAGGGACATTTCTTTGCTGACGGACTGCCAGGACTCCTGGGTGTCGTTCTTCGCATTGGTCGTGTAGTTCTTGTTGGCGCGGGCGGCCAGCAGAGAACGGTTGTAGGTGTCGATCTTCGTGTCGCCGTAGCTTAAGGTGACCGAGCCGGGCGCCAGGTTTTTGTCGGCCGCCTCAATGGCGTCCGCAATGCCGAGGACGATGACTTCATAGGATTCGTCGTCGTAGCCGGGGACACCGTTGATGAGGTCATACAGCGCATACCAGGACGTGTTGGAGGTCGAGGAATGGCAGTGCGTGGCCGCGATCATCGTGTTCTCTTCGGTGTAGCGGTCAAGGCCGCGTTTCTGCAGCTCTTTCAGGACGCCGGGCTTGATGCTCTCGGTCATGTGAACGAGTTCCGCCGAAACATAGACCTGAGGCTCGCCGTTCGTCTCGATGATGAACGCGCGGGCATTCAGGCGCGTCAAAAGACCCTTCATGAGATCGCCCAGGGAGTTGTACCCCGTGGAGATGTCCGTGATGGGTCCCGTAATGTCCGCCTTGCCGACGCCGACGCGCACCGTGCCCGAATTCGCGGAAGCCGCGAACGCGGAGCCGATGACCGTCACGACCATAACGGCCGCCAGCATCAGTGCCACAAGGACTTTTTTCACTTGTTTCATGATCCACTGTTCCTTTCTCAAATTTTCATTTCACTTACTTTACTATGATAAACTGTTTTATATTTTTATGTCAACAAAAGAAAAGAGTCCTCCAAAAGAGGACTCTTTGGCGCGTCTGGCTCAAGGGTTTGCGCTGCCTGCGGCAGAAGAAGCAAAACCTTGAGCAGGAAGAAACAAGGAGGATTGCGAAGCGCTCCAAGCGAGCAAGACGACTATGTTTCTGACCGTCAACCTTATTCGTGAGAATCTTCGAGGGCGCGCAAAAAAAGAGTCCTCCAAAAGAGGACTCTTTGGCGCGTCTGGCTCAAGGGTTTGCGCTGCCTGCGGCAGAAGAAGCAAAACCTTGAGCAGGAAGAAACAAGGAGGATTGCGAAGCGCTCCAAGCGAGCAAGACGACTATGTTTCTGACCGTCAACCTTATTCGTGAGAATCTTCGAGGGCGCGCAAAAAAAGAGTACTCAAAAAGAGGACTCTTTGGCGCGCCCGAGAAGATTCGAACTCCCGACACCCAGAACCGGAATCTGGTGCTCTATCCAACTGAGCTACGAGCGCGTGTGCGAATAGTATTATAAGAGGTTTTTTCCCTCATTTCAAGAGTGAGTTCCTCAGAAATGGCACACAACACGAAGGACCCGGGTAACGTAAAAAAGAAAAAGAGCCGAACCAAAATGAGAATCAATCGTTCTTCATGAGCTCGATAATATACTTTTGTTCTTTCGCAGCTTCCGGAGTCGGATAGAGCACACAGCAATGCGGTTGTTTCGGACATTCCCTGTAGTCGACATCAATTCCTTTTTCCTTCAGCTCAGCAAGCCATTTACGGCCATCTTCCACAAACCGTTCGTATCCTCCAAAGAAGACCGTCATCGGAGCCAATTCGGAACTGTCCCCAAACAGCGGACTGATTCGTGGATCTTTCAGGTCCGTTCCAGCGGCATAAGACTCTGCCGCCTGACGCAGTCCATATGTGCTGAGCACCACATCACGCTTATCATAAAACTCAGGATAAGGAAATTCGACCGACGCATCCAGCCAGGGAGAAATCATGATCAGACGTTTTGGCTGCGGCAGGCCCAGAGTTTTCAGATATTGCGCAAGTCCCAGCACCAATCCACCACCTGCGCTATCTCCGGCAATGTATATATGGTCTGCGCCATACTCTTTCAGCAATTCCTGATAAAGAGTCACGGCGTGGTCGTACACTTCCCGGTAATTATGGGCAGGCGCTTTCGGGTAAACGGAGAATGCAACCATACATCCTGTCTGCCGTGCTACTTTGTCACAGAACTGCCAGTGTTGCATGACCGGCTGTTCAACATAGGAACCTCCATGAAAATAGAGCATACAGGATTCGTCTGATCGACCGAGGAAAAAGACTTCTGCTCCTCCAATCTCCTTTTTCGATATTTTGGACCTGACACCCCGATAAGGCTTTGTTGGTGATGCTGCAATTTCTCTGCATTGTTCGATATATTCTTTACAGCGCTGAGGGTCCGACCAGCGTTTTCTTCCCCCTGCAGCCAGGACGACCGCCTGAGAAAACCAGTTCATAAAACTCATATTATTATCTCCTTATAAATCTGTGGTGGCAATCACATCGACGTTCAATCCAAGGACATTCGAAAGAATCAGATCTCCTCTTCGCAAACGGGTCGTCACGGTCACCTTGTTGATTTCTTTCATAACATCAAACATCCGGTCTTTCGGGATCTCTGCCGAAACCCTGCACGGAAGTACAGGCATATCTCGAAATGACGTTTTCACCGTCGAACAGATGGTACGCATCGGAGCCGTCAGTTCCTGGATTGCGAACCCTTCGCCCCGTTTGCAGAAGTTCCCCTCTGTCGTAATCGAATCGCCATCCCGTGTCACCGTCATCGTGCACCCTCGAGGGCAGGTTATGCAGACCAGATTGGTAACGACCGGTTCACTCATACTCTCACCTCTATTTTCGCTTCCAGTCCGGAACAGGTTTCCGGCAGGTCTTTCAACTTCAGGTTCAGGCGTTCCATTTCCGGCGGACGGACAAACGGGTATTTCTTCTGATAAACCGTTTCCCCGCTCTTCGAGTCGACTAGGCGAAACAAAACATCATTTACCACTTCAACACTGCGGAAGTAGAGTGTTGTTTCCACAGTTCCGTTCTCCATCGACAACTTCTGGGGCACAACATAAGCTACCCCGTCAGACGCAGCCAGAGAAATCGTTTTTGTCTGCGTAGCGCCATTCTTCGCATAGAGCGCAGCGCCTTTGCCGGCCACTTCTCCGCTTTCGGATACATAATCGACCAAATCGTTGACATGAAGTGCATTTCCGCAACTGAACACGCCGGGCACGCTCGTCATAAGCGTTTCATTGCAGACCGGGCCTTTGGTGCGCGGATCAAGCTCCACCCCAAGCAGTTCTGCCAGTTCGTTCTCCGGGATGAGGCCGACAGACAGAATGAGGGTATCGCACGCAAGGACTTGTTCCGTCCCCGCGATCGGCTGCATTTGTTCATCCACTATGGCGATCTCTACCGCTTCCACCCGTTCTCTTCCAAACACACGGGTCACGGTATGAGACAAGTACAACGGGATGTCATAATCGTTGAGACACTGATGAATGTTTCTTGTGAGACCGGAGGGAGTCGGCTTTGCCTCATAAACCCCGAGAACTTCTGCCCCTTCGAGCGTCAGACGGCGGGCCATGATGAGGCCGATGTCACCCGAGCCGAGCACAACACATTTCTTCGCCGGCATCTTTCCCATCAAATTGATATAATTCTGAGCCGTTCCGGCAGTAAAAACGCCCGCCGGCCGTGTTCCATGAATAAATACCTGCCGGGCGGTCCGTTCCCGGCACCCGGTTGCAAGGACAATTGATTTGGTCACAATTTCAAAGACGCCTTCCGCACTGACGACATAGACCCGGAAACGGTCTGCAGCCGGTTCTACTTTTGTCACAAAGGTCTGCAGCATGGCCGGGATCTCCAGTTCCCGGAACCGGTCGATATATCGTCCGGCATATTCCGGTCCGGATAATTTTTCCTCGAACCGGACCAGACCAAACCCGTCGTGGATGCATTGTTTCAGAATGCCCCCGAGACGCTGTTCCCGTTCAATGAGGAGGACCTTTGCACCGTTCTCTTTTGCAGAGATGGCTGCAGCAAGTCCGGCGGGGCCTCCGCCGATGACAAGGACATCCGTCTTATACATAGAGGCCATCTCCTTCCTTGGTATTCCCGTACAGCACTTCGGAACCCCGGGAGTCTTTCAAAATCGCTTCCGGTTCCACACCGAGATATTCCGCCAGAATTTCTACGACCAGAGGCGAACAGAACCCGCCCTGACAACGACCCATTCCCGGACGGACCCGACGCTTGATTCCGTCAAGGGTCGGCACACAAAGGCCGGAATTTAGGGCATCGATGATTTCCCCTTTGGAAACCTCTTCACAGCGACAGACAATAATACCGTAGTCCGGGTTTTTCCTGATGAGTGCATCGCGCTCCTCAAGGGAGAGTTTCGACAGTCTCGGCGGAGCTTTCCTGATTGGGTCAAAGTCTTCATTCTTTTTGACGTCGACTCCGTTCGTTTTCAGGTATTCTACCGCCCATTTGGCAAGGTCCAGCGCAATGGCGGGAGCCGCCGTCAAGCCGGGCGACTGGATCCCTGCCGCTTCCAGAATATTCTCGGTAAAGATCCCCTTTCGCACCTGAAAATCTTCTTCGTAAATCGGGGCGCGGACGCCGGTAAAGTAAGCAATGACATCGGAATATTTGAGTTTCGGCGACAGTTTCATCTGCCGCTTCATGATCGCGTCAAATTCTTCCTTCCGGGTTTCGGTATTCTCCCGTTCGGGAGTCTCCGTCGCATTCGGCCCAACCAACATATTTCCGGCGACCGAATGGATGAGTCCGACTCCTTTGGTGTGACTGTTCGCGGTCAGATTTTCTATGATCGCTCTTAGTTTTTGAATGGGTTTTCCTTTGTATTTCTCTGCGTCCTGTGGAAGCAGGGTGAAAGGAGCAGCTGCCATACTGGTCTTGACAAGGTATCCGGCTTTTTTATCGGTAATAATGTCAGTCCCGCGTCGCGGGTGCACGGTAAAGGTCCTGTCACCCGCCATTTCGGCCACTTTGTCGCAGAACACGCCGGCCGCGTTAACAACCAGTTTTGGGTAAACCGTACCGCGGTTTGTGTGAACAGCGGTGATTCTTCCGTCTTTCACATCCATCCCGCGGACAATGGTTTCGAGGGAAAACTCTGCACCGTTCTTCACGGCATTTTCCGCCATGGCGATGCACATGCCGTACGGAGAAACCACTCCGCCAATAGGCATATACATGCCTCCTGCAAAGAAGTCCGGCACTTCCGGTTCATGTTTTAACAGTTCGGCACGAGGCAGGTACTGCGCATCAATACCGCTTTTCCGGCCGTTCCACATGACAAATTTGACAATGAGTTTTTCCCATTTTTCCACATCCAGCATGACCTGACCTTTTTGCTCAAACGATACGTCAAGATCTTCGGCCAGTTTCTGATACATCGCATTGCCGCGAAGGTTGTAGTACATTTTCTGGGAGTGTTTCGAAAAATTGATCCCTACATGCACCACGCCACCGTTTGCTTTTGTTTGACCGCTGGAAACGTCTGCACCCTTATCAACGACGAGGGTCTCAAGCTTGTATCGGGAGAGTTCCCGGGCTGCGGAGCAGCCGGTAATACCGGCCCCGATGATAAGCACATCCGGAGTTCGTCCCTCCAGCTTGTCATCCTCTACGGCCGGCTCGACGATCGTTTCCGAAAAGCCCTTAAGACGAACATCGTTGATCACACCATAATAGTCTTCTTTATTGACCGCCAGTGCCCCTGCTTTGACAACCGTGTTCCAGTCATCGACCTCACCGCGAAGCACGATACATCCCCGCTCTTCCGTCACCTCAATGGACGGGTCCAGCGCATGGATCTTTTTGACGGTCTTCGCAAAACTTTTTCTTGCCATTACTTTGCAAGCTCCTCTTCCAATTTTTCGCGGATATAGGGAGTTTCACTTTCAATCCCCCAAATACCAAGGCGGACAATCAGAAATGCGAATCGCCAGGCAGCGACTTCTTCATCCGTCATACCGGTCTGTTTTTTGTAGTTTTTATAGAAAGACTTCCAGATTTTCCCCCGCATGAATTCCGAAATTGCAGCCACAGCAGGGTTCATGCCGGGAATCATCTCCCCTTCATTGAGTAGAAATTGAGTCGCTGCAATGTCCGCTGCCGGGTCGCCGGAAGCAGCCGTCATCCAGTCAATGGTGCTGACAAAGTTTTTTCCGTCTGACATAATGTTGTCCGGGTGGAAATCGAAGTGCAGAATGCTCTTTTTATCCGGAAGCGCATCGAGCTTTTTCTCAATCAAAGCACGCTGTTCCTCCGTCAGATAATCCATCGGCGGCTGAGCCATTGCATAGCGGACCAGCTCCTTATAGGGCCGAATGACATCCGTCTCTGTCGAATGAAGCAGCTTTGCCTGTTCCACCATGATTCCGGCCAGTTTCAACAGGAACGCCGGTTTTGACAAACCAAGATCGATCAGCGTTTTTCCGGGAATCTTTTTCATCAAAATGCCGGAACGCACCGTACCGTCCGTGTCCGTCACACGAACCTGTCCAAAACATTCAATTTTAGAAATCCCTTTTTCAAAGGTGTCCTTTGTGTTAACTTCTTCACCGTCGATGAGTTCCTGCGATACATCGGAGTGAAACAGTTTCAAAAGAACATCTTTACCCTCAAATGCGTAGATATCCGAAGAACGGCTCTTAAAAAGCGGTTCCCCCAATTGTGTGATTTCATAAGTTTTGTAGCTTTCCATAGGTTTCGTCCCCCATATTCATGTTTCATAGTAATGCCAACCTCATTGTAGCAAAACGACCATTCGCATCAATACATTTTCACAAATGTGCAAAATCGTTGTGATTTTTACGAAATTCGGCTATACTGTTCATGAAATCCACTTCACAAACGTGCGTCAGGAGGAATTTTCTATGTCCGGAACAAAACCTGCCGTTATTCTGAGGGTTGCCCGCCTTTACTACGAGGAAGGAAAAAGTCAGCAGGAAATTGCAGAAACCGAGCACGTCCATCGAACACAGGTTTCGAGGATCTTAAAGCAGGCGCGGGAAGAAGGATATGTAAAGTTTACCGTTGCGATGCCACAGAGTGTTCCCAACATGGAAACTGCCCGGCAACTTGCCGGGCAGCTGGGATTAAGAGAAGTATTTATTACTCCGGAGCTTCCGCATTTCGAACCGGAGAAGTCATATGTGCATTCTGCAGCAAATTATCTTGCCGGCATCCTGCCGGACTATCATTCCATCGGTTTTGGAGTTGGCAAAACGCTCTCCGAGATCGGCAAGGCCTTTGTCGGACAGCGGAGCGATGAAGTGCCGGAATTATACGGTCTGTTTGGCTATGCCGGCAGCGACAATCCCTATTTGCAGGGATCGGTCGTTTTGGATCAGTTTGCCCGTACAACAGGCGGCAAATGCCACTACAACAATTTTCCCATGCTCATGGACCGAAACAGGCTGTCCCCCACGGAAGAGCGACAGCTGGAAACCATGAGAAAAACGTTCCGCTCCCTGGACCTTCTGGTCCTCTCGATTGGCGGTCCCTTTTCTCTGGACTACCCGTATTTCGGGGAATTTTACGACACCGTACGTCGATTCAACAACAAGAAAGTGTTTAACAAACCACACGGTAATTTGCTCGGGAACGTACTCTATGCGGACGGAAAACGGTTGTCACTCCCGGAGCCTTACTTCAACACCAGTATGTCGCTTGAAGATTTGAAACGGCATCCTAACGTGCTTTGCTTCGCCTATGGAGAAGAGAAAGTGTTGGCGATATGTGCCGCTGCAAAAGGACATTATATTGACGCGCTGGTCACGGACCTTCCGACCGCGGAGCTGCTGTTGCAGCAAAGCCGGTGCTAAACGATCCTGGTGGCAGGACATACCGACGCACAAAAGGGGCATGTCATTTGACACGCCCCTTTTTTCTTAGAAATGGTATTCATCGCGGAGGACCGCGTCACCGTGGTCCCAGTACCAGTGGCGGAAGGTGATGCCGCCGGTATCATCATGGATATGGATGGTCCCGTAGCAGCTGTTCAGGACGGCGCCGGGGTTGAACAGGTAGACGTTCCCCCACTGCGCGCAGTACTGCCGGTGGGTGTGCCCGAAGCAGACGACCTGACGGTCGTTTTTCTCTGCGTCCTCGGCAATGTAGTCATACCCCTGTTTGACAAACTGGTAGTGTCCGTGGGTCACATAAAAGCGGTAAGCCCCGATATTGTCGAAAGACGTACGGGGATTCATCGACATGAGGTCACAGTTGCCGCAGACCGCGATGCACCGTTTGTTGCGCAGGGCCTGCAGATCATTGAGAGAAGCCCAGTCCCGCTCACCGTCTCCGCAGAAGATGACGGTATCCACGACCGGTGAATAGGCTTCCACGATGTCCCGAAGCAGGTCGGAACAGCCATGGGTATCGGACACGACAAGGATTTTCATAACGTCACAAACTTTCTAAAAATGAAGTCAAAACGAAGCGTCGATCGCCATCGTCGCTTTCGCGTTGAGGTCAAGACCGGTGCGGACCCCGGAAATGAACTCGTAGTAACCCTGCGCGGCCACCATGGCGCCGTTGTCTCCGCAGAGTTTTCGTTCCGGCATGTACAGTTCCCATCCGTGCTCCGCGCAGAGCTCGGTAAAGCGGCGGCGCAGGAACGAGTTGGCAGAGACACCGCCGGCCAGGACGATCCGGTCATAGCCGAAGTCCATCGCAGCCCGCTCCGTGTTGTCGGCAAGGCACTCCGCCACAGCCGTCATGATGGTAGCACCCATGTCCTCGACGTTCGGGGTCTCCCCTTTCTGCTCCATATGATGGACCGTATTGATCACAAAGGTCTTGAGTCCGGAGAAACTGAAATCGTAAGGGGAGCCGTCCACTTTCGGATGCGGGGTCTGGAAAGCATGGCAGTTGCCGTTCTGCGCGACCGCGTCCAGGTTCTTGCCGCCCGGGTACGGAAGTCCCAGGACTCTTGCGGACTTGTCAAGACATTCGCCGGCAGCGTCGTCTCTCGTCGCGCCGATGACCCGGTACTCCGTATAACTCTTTACTTCCACGATATGGGAATGTCCGCCGGAGACGACCAGTGCCAGAAACGGCGGTTCCAGAGTCGGATGGTTCAGGTAGTTGGCCGCGATATGCGAGCGCAGGTGGTGGACCGGGACCAGCGGGACTCCGCTCGAGAGGGACAGGCCCTTGGCAAAGTTCACCCCGACCAGCAAAGCGCCGATAAGGCCGGGCGCCGCGGTCACCGCGATAGCGTCAATGTCCGTCAGCGTGCAGCCCGCGTCACGGAGCGCCTGCTTCGTGACCTGCTCGATGCATTCCGCGTGCCGGCGGGACGCGATTTCCGGGACCACGCCGCCATAGAGGATATGGTCTTCGAGGGACGACGCGATGACGGAAGAGAGCACGGTCCGTCCGTCTTCCACGACGGAAACGGCTGTCTCATCACAGGAGCTTTCGATCCCGAGGATTTTCAAGGCTGGGTCCCTTCTTTCAGTCAATAAAGGTAATTTCGGCGTCGCCGAACGGTGTCCAGATCGGCGCCTGTTCAAAGCGGCAGGTCATGATGAGCGCGTCCTCATCGGGGTCGGAATAGTAGTTCTTCCGGGTCCCTTCGATGTCAAAGCCGAACCCGGTATAAAGCCCCAGGGCCGCTGTGTTTGAGCGGCGCACTTCCAGCGACAGGAAAGACGCGCCATTGGCCCTGCAGTGGTCGATCGCCTTTTCGACCAGGGCTTTGCCGACTCCCTGCCGGCGGAACGCTTCGTCCACACAGATGTTTTCAACAAATGCTTCATCCCGCACGATATAAACGGCGATATATCCGATGACCCGGTTCCCCTCGTCCTTCGCGACAAAGAAATAATAGGCGGGGTTCATGAAGCACTCCTCGATGGATTCTTTGCTCCATGGATGCGCGAAGCACGCCTCCTCCAGCCGGACGACATCCGGGATGGAGAGCGAGGTCATTCCAACGATCTTCACGGGGTCACCCCTTTGCGTCGTACCACGTCTTCCCGACGTGGGCGTCGACGGACATGTCCACGGCAAGCGCACAGGCATGCTCCATTTCAAAGGTCACGAGTTCCAGCACCTTGTCGGCGATGGACTCCTCGCACTCGACGATCAGTTCGTCGTGGACCTGCATGATGAGCTTCGCGTCAAGGCCTTCCGCGGCAAGGCGGTTGTAGACCTTGATCATGGCGATCTTGATGATGTCCGCCGCGGTGCCCTGGATGGGCATGTTCCGGGCGACCCGCTCGCCAAAGGCGCGCAGGTTGTGGTTGGAGGCTGTCAGTTCCGGCAGATAACGCCGGCGCTCATAGAGCGTTTTGACATAGCCGTCTTTTTTTGCCTGCTCGACAACTTCGTGCATATATCGGTCGACACCGCTGAAGTTGTGGAGGTATCCTTTTATGTAGCGGTCCGCTTCCGCGCGGGTGATGCCGAGCTGTTTGGACAGCGAGAACGCTCCGATACCGTAAACGATACCAAAGTTGACAGCCTTCGCGTTGGAGCGCATGAGCGGCGTCACATAGTCGAGCGGCACGCCGAAGACCTGAGATGCCGTGATGGCGTGGATGTCTTCCCCGCTCCGGAATGCCTCGATCATGTTCGTGTCATCCGCGACGGAGGCCAGCACCCGCAGTTCGATCTGGGAATAGTCGGCGTCCACCAGGACATAGCCGGGCTTTGCCACAAAGAACTTCCGCAGTTCGGAACCGATCGGTTTGCGGACCGGGATGTTCTGGAGATTCGGTTCGGACGATGAGATGCGTCCCGTCCGGGTCTCGGTCTGGTTGAGCGTCGAATGGATGCGTCCGTCCTCACCGATGACCTTGATGAGGCCGTCGCAGTAAGTGGACTTCAGTTTGGAGACCGTACGGTACTCCAGAATGTCCGCGACGACTTTGTATTCATCGGCCAGTTCTTCCAGCACGGCAGCGTTGGTCGAATAGCCGGTCTTGGTCTTTTTTCCGCCGGGCAGGCCCAGTTTTTCAAAGAGCGCCTCGCCCAGCTGTTTCGGGGAATTGAGGTTGAATTCGAACCCGACTTCCTCATAGATGCGGGCCGTCATTTCCTCGACTCTGCGGTTGATCTCCTCCCCGTATTCCCGCAGGCCGTCCGCATCGACCAGGAACCCGTCCTGCTCCATGGAGGCCAGCACTTCGGCGAGGGAGATCTCCATCGCCAGCAGGTCTGCCTGATTGTTCGCGTCAATGGCGCCGAGCAGGTAGTCGCGGGTGCGGTCAAGACACAGGGTCTCTTTCACGAGCTCCGCGTCGCTGTCGCAGGCGACCGATCCGAATTTTCCTTTATTGTATTCTTCGTAAAGACGGACCGGGTCGTACGTCTTTGCGCCGGGGTTCAGGATGTAGCCGGCCAGCGCCGCGTCGAACGGCAGGTTCTCGACCCGCACGCCCTTCGCTTTGGCGTACGCAAACAGCGGCTTGCTGTCCGAGGTATATTTGGCAATGGACCGGTCCTGCAGAAAGGCGTCAAACCCGGTGAAGTCCGAGCCCTCCGGCAGCCAGACCGGAGTACCGTCCGCCATCAGGCAGAGTTCCGTAAGGTCCGTGCCGTTCCAGTGTGCGCAGAAGGTGACCGGAGAGGTCAGACTTTTGGCCGCTTCCCCGAATGAATCCGCGGTCTTGCAGGAGACTTTCTCCCCACTCGTTTCTTCCGCGGGAGCGGAGACGGCTGCCTCCCGAAGCCCCAGCTTGTCGATCATCCGGAACATTTCCAGCGACGCCAGCAGCTGTGCCGCCGCGGCCGGGTCCCCTTCCGTGGGGATATAGTGGGAAAGGTCTGTATCGATCGGCGCGTCCAGCACGATGGTGCCGAGTTCGCGGCTGAGGTAGGCATTTTCCTTATCGTTCAGAAGGTTCTCTTTTTTCTTCGGGGTGAACCCCAGCTCCTCGATGTGCTCATAGATGTAATCGATGCTGTGGTACTGAGAGATCCACTCGCCGGCGGTCTTCGGGCCGATGCCCGTGACGCCGGGGATGTTATCGGACGAATCGCCCTGCAGGGCCTTGACTTCGATGAGTTCCTTCGGTGTGACGAGATATTCTTCCTTGACGAGATCCGGCGTATATTCCACGGTCTGCGGACGCCCCATCTTCGTGGAGGCCAGCAGGACACTGACATTGTCCCGGACCAGCTGGAGGGAGTCCCGGTCCCCGGTCGCAAGATAGCAGTGGTCTTCCGGTCCGATGGAGGCGGAGAGCGTGCCGAGGATGTCGTCCGCCTCATAGCCTTCGAGTTCCACGATCTTGTACCCGAGGTCGGTCAGGAGTTCCTTCAGCACCGGCATCTGCTGGGCCAGTTCCGGCGGCATGCCTTTGCGGCCCGCTTTGTATTCATCATACATTTTGTGGCGAAACGTCGGCGCTTTCAGGTCGAAGGCGAACGCGACCGCGTCCGGCTGTGCCTGCTCCTGCAGTTTCAGCAGAATATTCAGGAAGCCCACGATGGCATTGGTGAACCGACCGTCTTTCGTCGTCAGCAGTTTGATGCCGAAAAACGCGCGGTTGACGATGCTGTTGCCGTCGACGACCAGTAATTTCATAGCGACTCCTCCCGCCGGTTATTATGAAGTAATATTTTACCATAGGGACAGGCGATTTGCAAAAGGACCGCAAAATTGATACAATAGCTCGAAACTCTTTCCATAAGAGGAAAAATCGGGAGGTGCGCGCCATGCAGATCGGGAACGTTTCCCTGAACGGGACCGCGGTCCTGGCGCCCCTTGCCGGTGTTGCCGACCGCGCCATGCGGGAACTCTGCCTGTCCTACGGTGCCGCCATGGTCACGACCGAAATGGTCAGCGCCAAAGGGTTCACGATGGGGGACCGCAAAAGCCGCGACCTGCTGCAGCTGTCTGACCGGGAACACCCCGGCGCCATCCAGCTGTTCGGCTACAGTCCGGACATCCTGGCCGAAGCCGCGAGAAGGGTCACGGAAGAATTCGCGCCGGACGCCATCGACCTCAACATGGGCTGCCCCGCACCAAAGATCACCGGCAACCGAGGCGGGTCTTCCCTCCTGCGTGACCCGGACCTTGCCGTCGGCATCGCGGCGGCGGTCGTCAAAGCGACCGCTCTTCCGGTCACGGTCAAAATGCGGACCGGCTGGGACGCGGAGTCTCTGGTCTGTGTGGACCTGGCCCGGCGTCTGGAGGACGTCGGCGTCGCGGCCCTCACCGTCCATGGACGTACCAAAGACCAGATGTATGCCCCGCCCGTCGACCGCGCCTCCATCCGCGCCGTCGTTGAAGCGGTCTCCATCCCGGTCATTGCGAACGGCGATGTACGAGACGGTCCCTCCGCGGTCTCCATGCTCGAGGAGACCGGAGCCGCCGCCGTCATGGTCGGCCGGGGCGCCATGGGACGCCCCTGGGTCTTCGAACAGATCAACGCGTACCTGCGGGACGGCACCGTTCTCCCGGAGCCGCCGGTCGAGGAACGCATGCGGGTCCTTCTGGAACACGCCGGCAAGATCTGTGAGTACAAAGGCGAATTCATCGGCATGCGGGAATCCCGCAAACACGCCGCCTGGTACATCAAAGGCATGCGCGGCGCGGCGCAGTTCCGCAACCAAATCGGCACCCTTTCCACGATGGAAGAACTGAAAGAATTAACCAATATGGTTTGCGAAATTTGCTAGAAAAGCTTCTTTTCTTACGCAAATTTCGGTAATTACAATTCTAATTTAAGGAGTAAATAAAATGGCTGTTGTTTCCGACTACAACCCCGGCGATCTGCTCACCGGAACGGCCGGCAAAGGCCCGGACGGAGAATCCGTCGTCACGGACCTTTCCATCGGTGAAGACGTCGTAAAGACGTTCTCCGCGTTTGCGGACCTGCAGGAGACGGATCTGTCCCCCGCCCTCATCAACCATACGCGAGAGCTCATCCTGAAACAGGACCACCAGCCTCAGACCGTCATGGCCACCGATGAAGGAACCATCTTCATGGCATGGTTCAAAGAGGACGGCGGCTCCATGAACATCGAGTTCCTGTCCGACGGCACCTGTGAGACCGTCATCGACGATGAGGTCAACGGAGAACTGGAGACCTACTTCCCCGCTGTGGAAGAAAATCTGACCACGTTCCTCAACGCGTTTTACAACAATATCAACTTCCTGGAGATGTGACCCTCATGAAAACCGGACTCGTTCTGGAAGGCGGCTCCCTGCGCGGGCTTTACACCTGCGGCATCACGGACGTCTTCCTCGAGAACGACATCAGCTTTGACGGCGTCATCGGCGTTTCGGCCGGCGCCGCCTTCGGCTGCAACTACAAATCCAAACAGGCCGGACGCGCCATCCGTTATAACAAACGGTACGCCAGAGACCCGCGGTATTCGAGTTTCAGTTCCCTTCTCCTGACCGGGAACCTCTACAACGCGGAATTCTGTTATCATACGATGCCTACCAAGCTCGACGTTTTCGACCTCGAGACCTACCGGAGCAATCCGACCGAGTTCTGGATCGTCGTCACCGAATACGAGACCGCGCAAGGGGTCTACAAACGGCTCGATGACGGCGGCTACGAAGACATGGAATGGCTCCGCGCCTCCGCCTCCCTTCCGGTCGCGGCACAGCCCGTAGAGCTGGACGGGAAGCTTTATATGGACGGCGGCATTGCCGACTCCATCCCGCTGGAATTTTTCGAGTCCCAGGGCTTTGAGAAGAACATCGTCATCCTGACCCAGCCCAAAGGGTTTCAAAAGCCGGTCCAGAAAGGACTTCCCATCATTGAACTCTTCATCCGGGATACGCCCGCCATCTGCGCAAAAATCGAAGACCGGCACATTCGCTACAACGAACAGACCGCCTATGTTGCGAAGCGCGCTGCCGAAGGCGATGTACTGGCCATCTACCCGGACGAACCGCTCGACATCGGCGTCTTCAACCACAACCCGAACGACATGCAGCGCATCTACGACATCGGCCGCGCGGTCGGGGAAAAGTACCTGCCGCAGGTACGGGAATTTTTACAATAAGGTTGGAAGAATTCAAGCGAAACGTAAAAAAGCAACCGCAAGAGCGGTTGCTTTTTTTTAATCACTCATCTGGTAAAGGCGTTTGCCGTTTTCGGTGCAGATGTCGATCAGCTCCTGGGGCTCCATCCCGCGGACTTCCGCGATTTTCTCCGCCACATAGGCGATGTAAGTCGAATTGTTCCGCTTGCCCCGGTAGGGGGTCGGCGCCATATACGGCGCGTCCGTTTCCAGGACCAGGTATTCGAGCGGCACCTCCGCCGCCACTTCCACGGCTTTGCGGGCATTCTTGAAGGTCACGACGCCCCCGAGGCCGATGTAAATACCGAGCTTTGTCGCTTCCCGCATCATTTCAACGCTGCCGGAGAAACAGTGCAGGACACCGGCGGGGCGGTATTTCCGAAGCGCTTCCATCGTATCGCCATGCGCGTCCCGATCATGGATGATGACCGGAAGCCCGAGGTCTTTCGACAGCGCCAGCTGCCGGCAGAACAGGTCGACCTGCGTTTCCCGCGGGGCGTTGTCCTCCCAGTGGTAGTCGAGGCCGATCTCCCCGACCGCGACCGCCTTGTCTTCCTTTTGGAGAAGGTCCGCGATCATGTCGAGGTCGCCTTTGCGTTCCTCACCTGCCTGTTCCGGGTGGATACCGAGGGCGGCATAGAGGATGTCATATTCATGGGCAAGATCCAGCACACGAACGGAAGACAAAAGGTCCACCGCGCAGTCCACGGCTCGGATGACTCCGCCGTCCGGCAGCGTCTTCGTCAGGACTTCCGCCCGGTCCTCATCAAAAGCCTCGTCATCATAGTGACAGTGGGTATCAAAAATATTGGAAAGCATGACAGACTCTCTTTCTAAAAGAACTCCGGAGCCCTTTGCGAGTTCCGGAGTATTCATTGTTATCGGATTTTCGCGCCGGTATTCAGGCCGTCGACAAAGATGACCTTCACGTCATCGTCCGCGTTGTCCGCTGCCAGGATCATTCCCTGGGACTCGACACCGCAGAGGGTCGCGGGTTTCAGGTTCGCGACGATGATGACTTTGTGTCCGGTGAGGTCTTCCGGCGTGTACCAGGGCGCAATGCCCGAGGCCACGGTGCGTTCTCCCTCTCCGTCATCCAGCGTGAGTTTCAGAAGCTTCTTCGCGCGTTTGATCGGCTCACAGGCCTTGATCTCCGCGACACGGAGTTCGACTTTTGCGAAGTCATCGATGCTGATCTGCGCCAGCGTCGCAACACCGGCCAGCTCTTCCCTGACCTTCTCGTTGTTCGCGGTTTCAGCTTCCGCGTTGGCCTTCTGACGGGCTTCGATCTTCTCGAACATTTCCTCCTTGTCGATGCGGGCGAACAGCGGAACGGCCTTGCCGACCGTGATGCCGGGTTCCAGCGCACCGAAGGTCTCGAGCGAATCATAGTCCTTCGCGTTCATGTTGGTCTGGGCGAAGATGGCTTCGGTCGTATCCGGGGTGAACGGAGACAGCAGGATGGCAAGATAGCGGATCGCCTCTAACAGATTGTAGAGAACGGTGCCGAGACGCTCGCGTTTTTCCGGATCCTTCGCGAGGACCCACGGTTCCGTCTCGTCGATGTACTTGTTCGCGCGTTTGGCAATAGCCAGCACCGCGTCGACCGCGTCCGCGACGTGGAAGGTGCCAATGAGATCATCGACCTTCTTCACCGCGTCAAGGCAGGTCTGTGCAAGATCATCATCGACGGCTTCTTTGGCTGTCGGGGCCTGGATGACGCCGTCGAAGTATTTGTTCGTCATGGCGATGGTCCGGTTGACCAGGTTGCCGATGGTGTTCGCAAGGTCCGAGTTGTACCGCTCGATCATGGTCTCATAGGTAATGGAACCGTCGGCCGCATGAGGCATTTCGGACAGCAGATAGTAACGGGTGGCGTCCACACCGAACAGGGTCGTCAGGTCGTCGGCATAAATGACGTTGCCGCGGGACTTAGACATTTTGTCCTCGCCGAACAGCAGCCACGGATGGCCGTAGACCTGCTTCGGGAGCGGCTCGCCGAGAGCCATGAGCATGATGGGCCAGTAAATGGTGTGGAAACGGACGATGTCCTTACCGATGATGTGGACATCCGCCGGCCAGTACTTCCTGTACGTGTCGGACGAGCCGTCCGGGTCATAGCCGAGGGCCGTGATATAGTTCGAAAGCGCGTCGATCCAGACATAGATGACATGCTTGTCGTCGAACGTGACCGGAACGCCCCATTTGAAGCTGGTCCGGGAGACACAGAGGTCCTGCAGACCGGGCTTGATGAAGTTGTTCAGCATCTCCTTTTTCCGGGCTTCCGGATAAATGAAGTTTTCGTTGGTTTCGATGTATTCTTCCAGCTGCTTCTGGTACTTGGAAAGCTTCAGGAAATAGGCCTCTTCCTTGGCCGGTTTCACTTCGCGGCCGCAGTCCGGGCACTTGCCGTCCACAAGCTGGGACTCCGTCCAGAAGGACTCGCAGGGCGTGCAGTAAAGGCCTTCGTATTCGCCTTTGTAAATATCGCCCTGATCGTAGAGTTTCTTGAAGATCTTCTGTACGGTCTTTTCATGGTAGTCATCCGTCGTGCGGATGAATTTATCGTAAGTCGTGTTCAGAAGGTCGCAGATGTCGCGGATCTCCCCGGCCACCTTGTCGACATACTCTTTCGGCGTGACGCCGGCCGCGTTGGCATAGCCTTCGATCTTCTGACCGTGTTCGTCGGTCCCGGTGAGGAAGAAAACATCGTAGCCCTGCATTCGCTTGTACCTCGCGAGGGCGTCCGTCATGACGATCTCGTACGAGTTCCCGATATGGGGCTTGCGCGATGTGTAGGCAATGGCAGTGGTGATATAATATTTTCCTTTCTCCACTGTAGGTTCCTCCTTCGTAAAATAATCTGAGATATTTTACCATAAAACGGCAATAAGAACAATAAAAAGGCACTCCGCAGGGAGTGCCTCATTCTTTTATCGTCAGTCAAATACACCGTTTTTTTCAAAGAACGCTCTTGCGTCCTCCAGAATACGGCAGTCATTGTCGAACCGCAGGTATTTGTCCGCGCCGTCGAACGGCAGCCAGCAGTAGTCTTCGATCTCAGACTCCTGGATGACGGTCCGGGTATCCGCTGTCGTGGCCGCAAAGATATAGACCTTCTTGTCGATGCGGTTCTGGATCATGTAATTGGACTCCTCCCGGAAACCGGGCAGGATCTTTATATGCAGACCGGATTCCTCGAGGACCTCGCGCATGGCGGTCTCCTCCAGCGTTTCGCCGGGTTCGATGTGTCCTTTCGGAAAACTCCAGTGTGCGCTGCGGTTGTTCTTGATGACGAGGAACCGGGGCTCCCCTTTTACCTTGCGGCAGACGATGGCGCCGCAGGATGTCTCGTAATAACAGCGGATGCTGTCCGGTGCGAAAAACGCGAGCGCCTGCTCCACGTCGTGGTTGATGTATCGTTTGCTTTTGGGAGCGACGACATAATAGCGCTCTCCGTCTTTTTCGACCGAGGCGATGACCCGGCCGTCAAACGTCTTGACGGGGTGGTCGATCCCCATGACGAATGCGTTCAAAACTTCTCTTTTACGGGCGGTGACAAAATTGATCTCTCCGTAGTTCAGCCCATATGTGACCCCTGTGGCGGGATTTTTGGAATGGATCGGAGATGTCACCTTGACCCTGACATACCTGCCAAGCATAAGTACCTCCGAATGGTGCTACGCACCGCGATAAGTTAATGCAGATTATACACTTATTTACCACGCGATTCAAGGTCTGTTTCCCCGATACTTTTCCTTTTTTTAGTCGAGTTTTCTTCTTCTCCCTCGGAACCCCCGAAGCCCACAGCCCTTTGGTTCGCGCACTCGGACAAAGCGCGCTCACTTGGAAACGCCGGATTCCTCGTCCGAAGAAAAAACTCGACTCACACGAATAAAAATAACCTCCCGATCTTACGGGAGGTTATTCTGACGTTTAGTTCTTTTTCCGATAGAAGACAGCGAGGCCGATGCCGGCGAGCAGGGCGACGGCGGAAAGGATGGCGCCGGGCAGGAGTCCCGGGACCCGATAGGTCATCTGCACCGTGTTCTCCCCTGCTTCCAGCGGAATGAGGCAGAAGCAGTCGGCAAACGTCTTCGTGTCCGTTTCTTTACCGTTGACTGTGACAGTCCAGCCCCGGTCGGCCGGGACTGACAGGTACAGCTGATTGCCCGCCGAGGCCGCGGTCACGGTCGCCGTGACGGCGCCGGGTGTGACGGAGTACTCCGCCGGCTGCATTTCATTCAGTTCCGAAGAGACGGCCGCCAGGGTGTCGAGGTCGAGCGAGTAGCAGTACGCCTGCCCGATCTTGTTTTCCCCGGAAATATATTTGTAGTGGACCGTCGTGTCCTTACTGGTCGTCTTGTCGGTCGGCAGCAGGACGGCCTGCGGCGTCAGCCAGTAGGCGTATTCCGTAAGGAACCGGCCGTTGCAGTAAAGCTTGCCGTGCGCCCAGCCGCGGGTCGCGACCGAGAAGTAGGTCAGCGTATTCTCCGGCTGCTGCGGGACTTCGTACACATACCGGTCGTGGGTCGCGTCCTTTTCGGCCGTGATGTCCACTTTGTTGTAAAGCGTCACCTTGCGTCCGAGCAGCTGGGAGAACAGCGCGTTCTGATACGCGAAGGGGTCATCCTGATAATCGTTGTAATCCACTGACTCCGCGGCTTTTGTCACCAGAGCAGGGGCAATATAATACGGGTTGCGCCAGATGCCTTCGCCAAGGTCATCGGCCTTCGTAAGGCCTTTGATTTCCGGTTCGCCGAGGACATATTTCACGCCGAGGAGCGAATCGCTCGCCAGAAGACGGGTCGTCGTGACCGGAACGGTCGGGTCGGAAGCATAGCCGAGGTGGCACATGAGCTCCGCCTGCGCGTTTGAATAGGTCGATGAGTAGTGCGCGATGCCCGCGTAGGCATAGGAATAGGCGTCATCAAAATAAGCGGTCAGATTCTCCGACGTCCTTTGACGGTAGTCCGTCTGGGCAATGCGGTAAAAACTGTCGTCCGCCGCCTTGATTGCCTCCACCTTCATGGTGCGGTTCGCGTGGTAGTCCTGATAGCGGCCGACTTTCGAGAAGCCGACCCCGCGGGTGACGAGCACGCCGGAAATCAGGAGCTCCAGTCCGACGGCGCAGGCCAGGCAGACCGCCAGGACCTGTTTCGCTTTTCCGGCGGAAGGCGCTTTCGGCCCCTCTGCCATCGGCAGAAGCCGGGTCAGCGCGAACG
>R19__coassemble_409_pt1 | contig 20287 bp, 15 predicted proteins | sample R19__metabat2_low_PE_020 | metagenome-assembled genome bin R19 | reverse complement strand
TTTGCTCACGGAACAGCACATTAAACCATTGCCAAGCAGGCCGAAGGGCAGAATGGCCCTTTGGCCTGTTGTCAACCTCACGCGGCGGGCGGAAGGGTTTGTCAAGGTCGGTGGGCAGGAGAAGTGATCACTACAAAATGTCCGCTGCGAAGCAGTCGGAGAACCTTGACAAGCCCGAACGGCTGCCGCACACGCGCGCGTAGCGCACGACCAGCCAATCGCCCACGCAAGCCCCGACAAATTCAAAGTTGTCGGGGTTTGTTTTATTCAGACGCGAGTTGTTTTGCGCGCTTTTTATGCCGGTATTCCCGGCTGCGGCGGGCGATGAGCCAGCCGGTGACAAACCCGACGCCCATGGCGACGAGCGCCACTAAGGTGTTGAACCCGCAGAGCAGGAACATATCAAGGTCTTTCGTGTAAACAGAAACGATGGTGTAATAGAACTGATCACCGGGGATGAGCGGGATGATGGCGGGGTAAACGTAGTAGGTGGAGGGGACTTCCTCTTTTGTCGCGAGGCCCTCCGCGTACAAAGACGCGGCCAGTGCCGCGATGAAAATATAGATAAACCGGGAGTCTGTCACCTGCTGCATCGCGATGAGCACGATACGGGCCATCATGCCGCCAATGCCCGCTTTCCAGAGGTCTTTGAACGGGATGTTGAAGACGACGCCAAAACCGACGGCGGAGAAGAAGGTCAGAAGGACCAGCAGACCCGGGTTCGAAAGGGGTGTGACGAATACATCGCCCATGTCCCGGAAACCGCCAAAGAGTTTGACGGCGACATAAATACCAGCACCCATGGCGAAGGTCTCGACCGTCACTTTCAAAAACTGGAGGATACCGTTCATCTCATTTCCGCTGAGCAGGTTACGAATCGAATTGACCAGCGGGATACCGGGCAGGAGCAGCATGATCAGAGTGATCATCATGGCGGCGCCGTTTTGCGCGATGTTCAGTTTGGACGCCAGCATGAGGACGACCGCGCCGGCAAACATGACGATGAAATTCGTGATGATGTTCTCGACACCGGACCAGTCCGCGAAGCGGAGCATGTAGTGGACCAGCGCGACCACCAGCAGGACGGGAAGCAGTTCTGCGAAGCTTCCGCCGAAGATGAAACAGAGGCAGCTCAGCGCCGCCAGCTGCCCCAGAAGGATGACCCAGTCGGGGCGGACCAGCGGTCGATCCGCTTCCTCTAAAAGCAGAGAAAGTTCGGCCGGGTCCGGTGTGGTGCGGGACACCTTGAAACAGAGGCGGTTCAGTTTGGTCAACCGGTCCAGATGGATCCCCGCTTCCGGAATGTCCGCCTGCCGTACCACTTCGTTACCGGAGCTGTCTCTGGCGCTGATGGAAATGTGTGTGGTCAAAAGAAACAGGCTGAGTTCCTCCAGACCATAGGCTTCTGTGATGTATTGGATCGCCAGTGTGACACGCTCGAGGTTGGCACCGGACGCCAGCATACGACGGGTCAGTTCGGTGCAAAAATCCAGGATGTATTCAAGGTCGGTCTTCATGCGTCTCTCCTTTCCTTGAACTGTAACTTCAAAATATTTGCCCATCATTATAGTCCGCTTTTGGAAAAAAACAAGGTCGAATTAAGCAGAAATCACAGCTTTTTGTGTGTTTTTTTGTCTAAAGTCGGATTCGGTAACAAATGAGGGAGACCGGTAGGAATACGATATTTTGGAAGAAAGCGTTGTCTGTTACTCTGAGAGTGGCAGACAACGTTTTTTCAGGAGGAAATGCGCCATGAAGCAGAAACTGACCAAAATCCCCATCTGGGGCGATGAGATCCCGGGCAACAGCAAGCAGTCCAAGCTGGATGTTATGGAGATCGATCAAAAAGAAAAACTGTGGCTCATGGCTTTTGCCAAGGCTCTGGGCCCGGTCATGTTCAGCAAGAAGTACAAAGACCACAAAAAGCGCTTCGATACGCTGACCTATACGCTGAGTATCAAGCGCGGCATCGAGAAGGAAACCTTTGAAGATATGCCGTATCTGGTCCCTTTCACGGCGAAAAGCGGATCGCCCACGAAGGCGGTCATCGTCGTTCCCGGAGGCGCCTATGCCTATAAACAGATGGACTTCCCGCTGGAGAGTGAAGAGGGGAATGAGCACCTGGCCGTAGCAGCGGAATTTCAGAAGGCCGGCATCTCTGCCTTTGTCCTCTGGTACCGTTCGAATCCGTACTACCAGCCTATCCCGCTTCTGGATCTGCAGCGCGCGGTCCGTTATTTGAAGGCCCACGCGGAGGAGTATAACATTGACCCCGAGCACATCGGTATCATGGGCTTCAGCGCCGGCGGGGCACAGACATCCATGTTCTTAAACCTGCAGCGTGGAAAGCCGGTCGAGTGGGCGGGGTACACCCCGGACGCGGTGGACGCGGAGAGCGATGAGGTGGCTTTCGCCGCCCATGTCTATCCGGCCCTCAACTACCGGTATCTGCCGACCATGCTCTTTGCGAGCTTCCCAGGCAATCAGGTCCGGGACCCCGCGACCCGCGCGCGACTCATGGACGAGTATGACTCCGTCAGGAATTTCAACAGTGCCGGTATCCCGCAAATCATCAGCTACGGCACGAAAGATATGCTTGTCGACATGCGCCCCTGCGAGGAATACGTCGAAAAACTGAAGGCGACGAACACACCTTATGATCTGATCGTCCTCGAAGGACAGAATCACGGCTACGGCCGCGGCACCGATGAAAAAGTGACCGCCTGGCTCTATGAGGCAATCGACTGGATCAAAGCGCTGTAAAATGAGCAATCCCTCCTCCGTTGACGCGGAGGAGGGGATTTTTTATAATGAAAGTCGGAACACGTAACGGGAAGAAAGGCGTATTATCAGGAAGAAGGGGCAACATGAGCGAACTCAAGTCGCTGACCGAAACTCTCTTTGCGCGGTGCGAGGAACCGGCGCCGAACCGATTGATTGCTCAGCGGCTCGTGCAACCGGTGTCGGACAGACGCGGTGTGGATCTGAAGACATTTCCAAGAGACGCCAGGGACCTCTTTCTGCTCGGCTGGCAGCTGGAGAACGGAAGAGCCCTGCGGGCGTTCCTGCTGACGCAGGAGACCTTTTTCGGCTACCGCTACGGCATTGAGGAACTGACAACGACTCAGCCCCATACCCATGATTATCTGGAACTGGCCTATATCGTCTCCGGAAACTTCACACAGGTCATCGAGGGGAAAAGCGTCACGTTTAAAGCAGGTGAGTTCTGTCTCATCGACACCAGCTCTGTCCACTATGACAAACTGGACGGCACAGCGGAAGTCCTGTTCTTCGGAATTTCGAACCGCATGTTCGACGTTGCCCTGTCCGGCGGCAGAGAAGAAGGGGAGCGGGCACAAGTGCTGTCCGACTTTATGCGTGATGCGCTCCTCACCCAGAAAGAAAACAACCAGTACATCCGGTTCTCTCCGGATGAGCGGGTGCGCGGCGTCCGTACCCGCACGAACAACGTGGTGGAGACCCTGGTCAAAGAACTGCTTTACCAGGATCCGGGTACGGAATATGTCACCTTCGGTATGGTCACCCGCCTCGTCGACCTGCTGGCCCGGGATTATGAGTTCACTCTGACACGGGAACAGGTGCAGAAGCGCACCCAGATGACGGGCGATGAAGTCATCGCCTACATCCAGGACCACTATAACGATATCTCTATTGCGGACCTGGAGGCACGTTTCCACTACAACGCGGATTATTTCAACCGGTTGGTCGTGAAACGCAAGAATATGACCTACAGCGAATTCGTCCAGCAGATCCGGCTGGAAAAGGCCGTCGAAACTCTGGTTGGAACGGACCTTGGCATCGACGATATCGTCCTCGAAGTCGGATATAAAAACAAGGGATATTTCTACAAAATCTTTAAAGATACGTACGATTGTACACCTGCGGAATATCGAAAACGATACATTGGTCGGAATAAGTAACAAATCGTTTTGAACGGTAGGAATACGACATTTCAAAGAAGCCTTCTCTCTGCTACATTGTGTGCGGCAAGGGGAGGGCTTTTGAAATTATTTTTCAAATCGCAACTTTGTCGTTTCCGGAAGTACGATGTGCCCTTCTCTTTTCCGATGCCTTTTTGTAGGATGACAGCGAAATGAGGAATAAGGAGCGTTAGTGTTATGGATCAAAACGTCAAACAGGATCTGAAGATGGAAGCAAAACGGATCCGCAGGAACATCTTGACGGCAACGTACTACGCAAAGTCCGGACACCCGGGCGGGTCGCTTTCCATCGCCGATATTATGGCTTACCTCTATCTTTATAAGATGCGGGTGGACCCGGAAAACCCGATCTGGGAAAAGAGAGACCGGTTCGTTCTTTCCAAGGGTCATACGGCACCGGCCCTCTACAGTGCGCTGGCCGTCCGCGGTTTCTTCCCGGAAGAAGACCTGAAGACGCTTCGCAAGTCCGACTCCTACCTGCAGGGGCACCCGAGCCTCGGAAAGGTTCCCGGAGTCGATATGAGCACCGGTTCCCTTGGTCAGGGCATTTCCGTTGCCGCCGGCATGGCGCTCGGCGGAAAACTCAATGGAGAGAAGTATAACGTCTACACCGTTCTCGGAGACGGGGAACTTGAGGAAGGCGAAGTCTGGGAAGCCGCCATGTTCGCGGCGGCCAAGGGACTTGACCACCTCATCGCGGTCGTGGACAACAACGGATTGCAAATCGATGGCAACATTGAGGACGTCAACTCTCCGTACCCCATCGATAAAAAGTTTCTGGCCTTTGGCTGGAACGTCATCTGCATCGACGGTCACGACTTCGACGCCATCCATGACGCATTTACCATCGCGGAAGAATACAACGGAAAACCAACCGTCATTATCGCGAATACCGTCAAGGGCAAAGGCGTGTCCTTTATGGAAGACCGGGCCGGCTGGCACGGCAAAGCTCCCAATGACGAAGAATACGCGCTGGCGATGAGCGAACTGAAGGAGGATGCGGCATGAGTGACGTAAAGAAAATCGCGACCCGCGCCGCCTACGGCGAAGCGCTGGTCCAGCTCGGTGAACTCGACCCGAAGATCATGGTCCTGGACGCGGACCTCGCGGGAGCGACCCAGACCGCGAAGTTCCGGGACGCTTATCCGGACCGGTTCGTGGACTGCGGCATTGCTGAGCAAAATCTCATGGCCGTGGCGGCCGGCCTCAGCCTTTCCGGCAAAACGGTCTTTGCCAGTACATTTGCTATGTTCGCGGCAGGCCGCGCTTTTGAACAGGTCCGCAATTCCATCGGTTACCCGCACCTGAACGTGAAGATCGGCGCCACCCACGGCGGCATCTCCGTCGGAGAAGACGGCGCCTCTCACCAGTGTAACGAAGACTTCGCCCTCATGCGTTCTATTCCCGGTATGACTGTCATCTGTCCCGCAGACGCCGTGGAAGCGAAAGCGGCTACCATTGCCGCAGCACAATATGAAGGTCCCGTGTACCTGCGCTACGGCCGCCTGGCAGTCCCGGTCCTCTTCGACGAAGAGACCTATGAGTTCGAATGGGGAAAGGGTAAAGTCCTGAAAGAAGGCTCCGACGTTGCCATTATAGCCAATGGCCTTATGGTAAATGAGGCGCTCATCGCCGCGGAACAGCTGAAAACAGAAGGAATCTCTGCCGGCGTCATCAATATCCACACGCTCAAACCGCTGGATGAGGAACTGGTCCTTGCTGCCGCAAAGAAATACGGTTGCATCGTGACAGCGGAGGAGCATAATATTATTGGAGGACTTGGCAGCGCCGTTCTGGAAGCGCTTTCCGAGACCTGTCCTGTCCCGGTCGTCCGCGTCGGCGTGAACGACGTCTTCGGACGCTCCGGACCCGCGAAAGAACTGCTCGACCTTTATGGGCTGAACGCGGAACACATCGTAGAATCGGCGAAAAAAGCCATTGACTTAAAGAAAGGAAACTGACCATGAAATTTTTCATCGATACCGCCAATGTGGACGAGATCCGCAAAGCCAACGACATGGGCGTCATCTGCGGCGTCACGACGAACCCCTCGCTCATCGCCAAAGAGGGCAGAGATTTCAACGAAGTCATCAAGGAGATCACATCCATTGTCGACGGTCCCATCTCCGGCGAAGTCAAGGCGACGACTACGGACGCCGAAGGTATGATCAAAGAGGGCCGGGAAATCGCGGCCATCCACCCGAACATGATCGTCAAGATCCCCATGACCGTGGAAGGCCTGAAGGCCGTCAAAGTCCTTGCTGCGGAAGGCATCAAGACCAATGTGACGCTCGTCTTCTCCGCCAACCAGGCGCTCCTCGCGGCCCGCGCCGGCGCCACCTATGTTTCGCCGTTCCTCGGCAGACTGGACGATATCAGCGAATCCGGCATCGGCCTCATTGAGCAGATCGTCAAGATCTTCGGCAACTACGACGACATTACGACGGAGATCATCTCCGCCAGTGTCCGCAACACCACCCATGTGACCCAGTGTGCCGCGGCCGGCGCCGACATCGCTACGGTCCCGTACAAGGTCATCGAACAGATGACGAAACACCCGCTGACGGACCAGGGTATCGAAAAATTCCAGGCAGATTACAAAGCTGTGTTTGGTGAATAAGAAAAGTCGGATTAGGTAACTTTCAAAACCGACTTGTAGGAATACGACATTAATATAAGAACCGTTGTTTGTTACTCTGAGAGTGACAAACAACGTTTTTTTATTTAGGAGGAAACCACTATGCTGAAAACACCGACGTATGAATTCTGGTTCTGTACCGGCTCGCAGGACCTCTACGGACAGGAAGTCCTGGACCATGTCGCGGACCATTCCAAAACCATTGTCGACGCTCTGAATGAGAGTGGGAAGCTGCCCTGTAAACTCGTCTGGAAGCCGACGCTCATTACAAATGAAACGATCCGCCAGACGCTGAACGACGCGAACGCGGACCCCGCATGCGCCGGCGTCATCACCTGGATGCACACCTTCAGCCCGGCGAAGTCCTGGATCCTCGGCCTGAAAGAACTGAACAAACCGATGCTCCACTTCCACACCCAGTTCAATGAAGAGATCCCGTACGACACGATCGACATGGACTTCATGAACGAGAACCAGTCCGCCCACGGCGACCGGGAGTTCGGCCACATGGTGACCCGCCTCGGTATCGAGCGCAAAGTGGTCGTCGGCCACTGGCAGGACGAAGAGGCAATCGATGAGATCGCTTCCTGGATGCGCACTGCCGTCGGCATCGCCGCCTCCAGCCACATACGCATCGCCCGCCTCGCGGACAACATGAACAACGTCGCCGTTACCGAGGGCGACAAGGTCGAGGCCCAGGTCAAATTCGGCTGGGAGATCGATGGTTTCAACGTCAACGAACTCATCCCGTACGTGGATGCGGTCACCGACGCCGAATGTGATGCGCTTTTGGCGGAATACAAAGAGAAATACACCTTCGATTATGAAGGCCGCGATGAAGACGAGTTCCTCGCGCACCTCGCTGTGCAGGCAAAACAGGAAATCGCGCTCGAGAAGTTCCTCGACGAACGCGGTTACGACGCTGTCGTTACCCACTTCGGCAGCCTCGGCGCACTGCAGCAGCTGCCCGGCCTTGCCATCCAGCGGCTCATGGAAAAAGGCTACGGCTTCGGCGCGGAGGGCGACTGGAAGACCGCCGGCATGCTCCGTCTCATGAAAATCATGACGGCGAACATGACCGATGCCAAAGGAACCTCCTTCATGGAAGACTACACCTACAACTTCGTCAAGGGCAAGGAAGGTATCCTCGAGTCCCATATGCTGGAGATCTGCCCGTCCATCGCCGACGGAGAGATCAAAGTCCGGGAGAAGTTCCTCTCCATGGGCGAGCGCGAAGACCCGGCGCGCCTGGTCTTTACCGCGAAAGAAGGGAAGGGCATTGCCGTCTCCCTCATCGACCTCGGAACCCGCTTCCGTCTCATCATCAACGCGGTCGACGTGAAGAAGACCGAGAAACCCATGCCGAACCTGCCCGTCGCCACCGCCTTCTGGACGCCGGAACCGGACCTGAAAACCGGTGCCGCCGCATGGATCTACGCCGGCGGCGCCCACCACACGGCGTTCTCTTATGACATCACGGTCGACCAGATGGTCGACTGGGCCGAGCAGATGGGCATCGAAGCCGTCGTCATCGACAAAGACACCACCATCCGCGGCTTGAAGAAAGAACTGCGGTTCAACGAGGCATACTATGGCTAAGAAAGTACTGGGGATCGAATTCGGTTCCACCCGCATCAAAGCGGTGCTCATCGACGAGCACCACAACGTCCTGGCACAGGGCTCCCACACCTGGGAGAATCGGTTTGAGAACGGTTACTGGACGTACTCGCTGGAGGACATCACGTCCGGCCTGCAGGACGCCTATGCGGACCTGAAGAACGACGTCAAAGTGAAACTCGGCGAAGACCTGACGGCCCTCGACGCCATCGGCATTTCGGCCATGATGCACGGGTACATCGCCCTGGACGACAAGGATGAACTTCTGGTTCCGTTCCGCACCTGGCGGAACACGACCACCGGCGAAGCGGCCGCGGAGCTCTCTGAACTCTTCGGAGTCAACATCCCGCAGCGCTGGAGCATCGCGCACCTGTATCAGGCCATCCTGAACAAGGAGACGCACGTGCCGGACATCGCGTTCCTGACGACCCTCGCGGGGTATGCGCATTATCTGCTGACCGGGGAAAAGGTCCTCGGCGTGGGCGATGCGTCCGGCATGTTCCCAATCGACTCGGAAACCGGCAACTACGATCTGCGCATGTTCGGCCAGTTTGCCGAACTCGTCGCGCCGAAGAACTACGGATGGTCTCTTTACGAGATCCTCCCGAAGGTCCTCTCCGCCGGAGAAGTGGCCGGCACCCTGACCGAAGCGGGCGCGAAACTCCTCGACCCGTCCGGAGCCTTGCAGCCCGGCACCCCGCTGGCGCCGCCCGAAGGCGATGCCGGCACCGGTATGACAGCCACCAACGCGGTCCTGCCCGGCACCGGCAATGTCTCCGCCGGGACCTCCATCTTTGGCATGCTGGTTTTACAGAAAGACCTTTCCAAGGCCTACGAGACCATCGACATGGTCACAACACCGGACGGTGCTCCCGTGGCCATGGTCCACTGCAACAACTGCACGTCTGAACTGAACGCCTGGGTCAGCCTCTTTGGCGATGTACTGAAGACCTTCGGCGCGGACGTGGATACCGGTGCTCTCTACGAGACGCTCTTCCAAAAGTCTCTGGAAGGCGCTCCGGACGCCGGCGGCGTGGTCGCGGACCCGCTGCTCTCCGGCGAACCGGTCCTGCACGCGGACGGCGGCAACACGAAGTTCATCCACCCGCTGGACTCTGACTTCACCCTGCCGAACTTCATGAAGGCGCAGCTATATTCCTGTCTTGCGGCCCTGGCCGACGGCTTCCGGGTCTTCCACGAGGAAGGCGTTGCCATCGACGGCATCACCGGCCACGGCGGCTACTTCAAGACGCCGGGCATCGGCCAGCAGTACCTCGCAGACGCACTGAACGCTCCGGTCACGGTCATGGAGACCGCCGCGGAGGGCGGCGCCTGGGGCATGGCGGTCCTGGCGCAGTACATGGTGTACCGGCAGAACGCCGACGCGAATGCATCGCTTCCGGACTACCTGCAGCATTACGTGTTCCGCGACGCCAAATCGCAAACACTGGCGCCGAACGCCGAGGGCGTTGAAGGCTTTGCCAAGTACTTAGAAAGGTTCCTCGAAGTATGTTAGAACAACTCAAAGAGCTGGTCTTCGAAGCCAACATGGAGCTTCCGAGACAGCAGATGGTCAAATATACCTGGGGCAATGTGTCCGCCATCGACCGGGACTCCGGTCTGGTGGTCATCAAGCCCAGCGGCGTCAGCTATGACGTCATGAAGGCCTCCGACATGGTCGTCGTGGACCTGGATGGCAACGTGGTCGAAGGGGACCTTCGCCCGAGTTCCGACACCCCGACCCACGTCAAACTTTATAAGGCCTTCCCGGACATCGGCGGCGTGTGTCACACGCACTCCACCTTTGCTGTGGGCTACGCCCAGGCGGGGAGAGACATCCCGCTCTTCGGTACCACCCACGCCGACTATTTCTCCGGCCCGGTCCCGTGCACACGGTGCCTGACCACGGAAGAGATCGACGAGGACTACGAGGGCAACACCGGAGAAGTCATCATCGAGACCTTTGAGCAGCGGGAGATCAACCCCATCCACGTGCCCGGCGTCCTCTGCAAGAACCATGGCCCCTTCACCTGGGGCAAGGATGCTGCGGAAGCCGTTTATCACGCGGTAGTCCTCGAGGAAGTCGCCAAAATGGCGGTCCTGACAAGGGCCATCAACCCGAACGCGGCACCCGCCCCGGACAACATCGTAAACAAGCACTTCGAGCGCAAACACGGCCCGAATGCATACTATGGACAGAAATGATAGAGTGAGTATATAGAAAAGGAGCACTGCTATGCAGAAAATCAACTTTTGTGACAATTGGAGCTTCTCCCGCGGGTTGACCCCGGAGAAGAAGGAGACCGTTTGCCTGCCCCATGACGCGATGATCACGGAGCGCCGCGGACCGGAAGCTCCCTCGGGAGCCCCCGGCGCCTACTTCTACGGCGATGTATACACCTATGAAAAAACACTCGATGTCCCGAAGGACTGGGCGGACAAGACCGTCACCCTGGAATTCGAAGGCTCTTACATGCGGACGACCGTCTGCGTCAACGGTCAGAAGGCGGCTTTCCACGGCTATGGCTACACCCCGTTCTTTGTTGTCCTCGATGACTACCTGAAGTACGGTGAAGCCAATACCGTCACCGTCGAAGTCGACAACTCCAAACAGCCGAACTCCCGCTGGTATGGCGGCTCGGGTCTCTATCGCCCGGTGACTCTGTATGTCCAGCCGAAGGACCACATCGCCCTCGAAGGCGTGCGTGTCTTCACACAGGACCTCGGTCCCGCGGCCTGCGGCTGCACCAGAGAGTATGCCAAAGTCCGTGTCTTGACGGAAACGGTCGGCGAAGGCACGCCCAAAGTCGAACTTCTGAAAGACGGCGAAGTCGTGGCGAGCGGAGAGGGTGCTGACATCCTTCTGACGGTTGAAAACGCAAAACTCTGGTCCGAAGACAAGCCGATCCTCTACGAGTACAAAGTCACGTTCGGTGATGATGAGGCGAGAGGCCGCTTCGGGATCCGCACGCTCGAATGGTCCTCGAAGGGCTTCTTTGTCAACGGCAAGTCCGTCAAATTCCGCGGCGGCTGCATTCACCATGACAACGGCATCGTCGGTTCCACCGCATACGAAGAGATGGAATACCGCAAAGTCCGCATCATGAAGGAACAGGGCTTCAACGCCATCCGTTCCGCTCACAACCCGTGCTCGAAGGCGCTGATGGATGCCGCTGACGAACTCGGCGTGTACATCCTCGACGAGGCCTTTGACATGTGGTACACCCATAAGACACCGCATGACGCCGCCGAGTTCTTCGAGGAGGCCGGTGTGGAAGACACTGTCTCCATGGTCCGCCGCGACGTTAACCACCCGTCTGTCATTGGCTATTCACTGGTCAACGAGCCCTCCGAACTCACCTCTGACAAAGGCAAAGACTATATCAGAGAGTGTTACAAAGCGATGAAGGCGGTCGATTCGAGCCGCCCTGTGACGACCGGACTGAACCTGCTCCTTGCTTCCGCGGCCGCGCTCACCACCGGAAATATTTTTGAGGCGGCGTACAACATCGGCGATGAAAAAGAAGACACCACGCGCTTCGATGAGAACGGAAACGCAGTCGGGACCGAGCAGGCCAAAACCGTCGATGGCAGCTCCGCTTTTAACGCCGCCTTCCAGCGTGCCGGAAAACTGATGAATGCCATGTCGAAAAACCCCTATACCGATAAGGTGACGACCGGCATCAGCGATCTCCTGGATATGTGCGGTTATAACTATGCCGCTTCGCGTTATTCGAAAGAAGGAAAGCTCCATCCGGACCGCCTGATCTTCGGCTCGGAGACCCTCCCTATGGATATCTATGACAACTGGGGCCATGTCGAGCGGGAAGATTACAACTGCGGCGACTTCATGTGGACCGGCTGGGACCACCTAGGCGAAGTCGGTATCGGTGCCTGGTCCTATAAAGACGATGGTATGATGGCTCGTCGAAATTATCCCTGGATCCTCTCCGGCGCGGGAGCGATCGACCTCCTCGGCCACCCGGGCTGCGAAATGGGTTATGCCGGTATCGTCTGGAAACAGCAGGCGGATCCGCAGATCTTCGTTCGCCCCGTAAACTTCCCCGGCATGAAACCCTCAGAGACCATGTGGCGCGGTTCCAACGCCATTGACTCCTGGGCCTGGAAAGGCTGCGAAGGCAATGAAGCCTATGTCGAAGTCTACACGACTGCTCCGTATGTGACGTTGAAACTCAATGGGAAGATCATGGGTCAGGCGAAGACAAAGAAAGACATTGCTACCTTTAAGATCCCGTATGAGCCGGGCATCCTGACCGCAGAAACGCTGGTCGGCGGTGTGGTCTCCGGCAAAGCGGAACGCGTCTCCGCCCGGGACGACCTTCAGCTGACCCTGACCCCGTCCTTCAAAGATGTCCGCGAGGAGTGCATCGCCAAAGCCGGCGAACTGGTTTTCGTGAATATCGATATCACGGACAGCAAGGGCGTTGTTGAGTCCAATGCCGACACGATCATCACGGTCGATGTGGAGGGCGGCGAACTGGTCGCCTTCGGCTCCGCAATTACCGATACGGAATACCGTTACCATACCGGCACGTTTCCGACCTGGTTCGGCCGCTCCATGGCTGTGGTCCGTGCAGGAGATGCGGGCTCCTTTACCGTGACCGCAAAGTCCGAGTCCGGACTTGCAGGAGAAGTGGAAGTCAAGGTGAAATAAAGGAGTGCTACTATGCTGAAATTCGATTTTTGTAAAAACTGGACCTTCTCCCGCGGGCTGACCCCGGAGAAGAAAGAGACCGTGTGCCTGCCTCACGACGCGATGATCACGGAGCGCCGCGGGCCGGACGCGACGACCGGCTGCCCCGGAGCGTATTTCTACAGCGATGTATACACTTATGAAAAGACCTTTTACGCACCGGACAACGGAGTGGACCAGACCGCCACGCTGGAATTCGAAGCGTCCTACATGAAGACCACCGTCTACGTCAACGGCCAGAAGGCCTGCTTCCACTCCTACGGTTATACCCCCTTCTTTGTCGTGCTCGATGAGTATCTGAAATACGGGGAAGAGAATACCGTCAAAGTGGTCGTCGACAACTCGAAGACCCCGAACTCCCGCTGGTACGGCGGAGCGGGCCTCTATCGCCCGGTGACGCTTTATGTCCAGCCGAAGGACCATATCGCCCTCGAAGGCGTTCGCGTATTTACGCAGGACCTTGGTCCCGCGGCCTGCGGCTGCGGCTGCACCAGAGAGTATGCCAAAGTCCGTGTCCTGACGGAGACCGTCGGCGAAGGCACACCCAAAGTCGAACTCCTGAAAGATGGGGAAGTCGTAGCGACCGGTGAAGGCGCGGACGTCCTTCTGACTGTGGAGAAAGCGAAAGTCTGGTCGACGGACAAACCGGTCCTTTACCAGTATAAAGTCACCTTCGGCGAAGACGAGGCCACCGGCAACTTCGGCATCCGCACTCTGAAGTGGGCACCGAACGGATTCTTCGTCAACGGTGTTTCCGAGAAGTTCCGCGGCGGCTGCGTCCACCACGACAACGGCATTATGGGCTGCGCTGCTTATGAGGAGGCGGAATATCGCAAGGTCCGCATCATGAAAGAGCAGGGCTACAATGCCATTCGTTCCGCCCACAACCCCTGTTCGAAAGCCATGCTGGATGCCGCCGACGAACTCGGCATGTACATCCTCGACGAGGCATTCGACATGTGGTACACCCATAAATCGCCCTATGACAACGCGGACTACTTTGAAGAGTCCGGCGAAGCGGACATCCTCTCCATGGTGAAGCGGGATGTCAACCACCCGTCGGTCATCGGGTACTCGCTGGTCAACGAGCCCTCCGAACTCTCCACGGAGAAGGGCCAGGCCCTCATTGTGGAGTATTCGAAGAAGATGAAGGCGATCGACCCCTCCCGACCCGTGACAGCGGGCGTCAACCTGCTGCTCGCGACCGGCGCTGTCCTCGGTGTGAATGCCGGTTATAACGAAAAAGAAGAAAACGATGCGACCCGTTTTGACGAACAGGGCAACGCGATCGTGGAGCAAAAAGATACAAAGACCCTCAACGGTTCCATGCTCTTCAACAAGGCGTTTCAGGTCGCGGGCCCGTTCATGAACTATATGGTCGCGAACCCGCTGACCGATAAGATCACGACCCCCATTTTCGAGCGCCTCGACATGGGCGGCTACAACTACGGCTTCGGCCGCTATAAAAAGGAAGGCAAAAAGCACCCGGACCGCTTGATCTTCGGCTCGGAGACCCTTCCGATGGATATTTACCAGAACTGGAACGCAGTCGAGTCCAACGACAACATTTGCGGCGACTTCATGTGGACCGGCTGGGACTACCTTGGCGAAGTCGGTATCGGCGGCTGGTCCTATGTCAATGACGGTGTTATGATGTTCAAAGAGTATCCGTGGCTCATCGCCGAATGCGGCGCCGTCGATCTCATCGGCAACCCCGGGAACATGGCGGCCTATGCCGGCATCATCTGGAAACAGCAGGCGGACCCGCAGATCTTCATCCGTCCGGTCAACCACCCCGGCGTGGAGCCGATGGCTACCATGTGGCGTGCGTCCAATGCCCGCGACTCCTGGGCCTGGAAAGGCTGCGAAGGCAACGAGGCTTATGTCGAAGTCTATACGACCGCGCCGTACGTAACGCTGAAACTCAACGGGAAGATCGTCGGTCAGGCGAAGACGAAGAAAGATATTGCCACCTTCAAAGTCCCCTATGAGCCGGGTGTCCTGACGGCGGAATCGCTGGTCGGCGGCGTGGTCTCCGGCAAAGCGGAGCGCGTCTCCGCCGGAGAGGACCTGCAGTTGACCCTGACCCCGACGTTCAAGGATGTCCGCGAGGAACCCATCGCCAAAGCCGGCGAACTGGTCTTCGTTCATGTGGATATCACGGACGGCAAGGGTGTCGTCGAGTCCAACGCGGACACCACCATTACCGTCGACGTGGAGGGCGGCGAACTGGTCGCATTCGGGTCTGCCATCCAGAAGTCTGAATGCCGTTACCACACCGGCACGTTCCCGACCTACTACGGCCGTGCTCTGGCTGTTGTCCGCGCAGGTGACAAGGGCTCCTTTAAACTGACCGCAAAAGCGGAGTCCGGGCTTGCGGGAGACGTGGAGGTCAAAATCAAATAATACAAAGCGAGAGGATTTTATGGAAAAAGTCACAACTTCCTGGAAAGAAAAATTTTTGTACGGGTTCGGCGACTTCGGCGGGAACATGATGTGGTCCTTCACCGGTGCGTTCCTGATGCAGTACTTCACGGACAGCGTGCTTATCTCGGCCGGGTTCCTCGGCACGATGATGCTCGTCTGCCGGCTGTTCGACGGCGTCAGCGATATGCTGATGGGGCTGCTCATCGAGAACACGCATTCAAAGCGAGGTAAGGCCCGCGTCTGGTTCGGTGCCAGTGCCATCCCAATGGTGCTCGTGTTCATCCTGCTGTTCACCGTCCCGCATATGAGCATGAAGGCGACAATGGTCTATGTCACTGTCCTGTACTTCCTGTTTACTGTCATCCTGTTTACTGCGAACAACCTTAGTTACCACGCCATGCTCTCGCGCATCTCGAACGACGAGGTCGACCAGAGCAAGACCAGCGCTGTCCGATGCATCCTTGCCGGGCTTGCTATGGCGCTGTCAACGGCGCTGGCTCCCATCCTGCTGGAGGCCCTCGGCGGGTCGAAGAATCCGAAGGCATGGGTATACATCGTCATCCCGTACGCGGTCCTTTCCCTCATCACAGAGGCGATTTGCTATTTCAACATCCATGAAAAGCCGGAGATCGCCGCCATCAGCACGGAGAAGCGGGCGAAGGGCGAGACCATGACCGGCCTGAAAGAACTGCTGCGCCTTCCGTACTTTTACATCGCCGTGGCGATCTTCACGCTCAACTATTTCGTGACGAACTCCACGCAGGCAATGGGCGTCTACTACACAAGGGATGTGCTCGGGAACGCGACGTATTACTCGCTGTTCTCCATGATCCCGATGGCCACCATGGCCGTCGGTCTGGTCCTGTCTCCGATACTCATCAAAAGGTTCGGCAAACGGGTGGATCTCATCGTCTGCGGTGTGTTCTTTACGCTCGGCAGCGCCATCTCCTGTTTCGCGCCCTATTCACTGGCTGTCTGCCTCATCGGTCTGACCGTCAAGGGCATCGGAGGGGGCATCCTTGCTGTCGAACTCTTTACGCTTGCTCCGGACATCATCCGGCTTATCGAAAAACGCAAGGGCATCCGCGTCGAAGGCCTTGCTACGGCCGCCAACAGTTTCGGCTCCAAGCTCGGCATGGGCTTTGGCGTCGCGACGACCGGCTGGCTGCTGGATGCCGCCCATTATGATCCGACTGCGTCGACCCAGACGGAGGAGGTCCTCCGTATGCAGATCCTCGGTGAGTGGTGGCTGCCGCTCATCGGTGGGGCACTCATCCTTATCTGTACGTTCTTCTGGGATATTGAAAAGAAACTGAAGGGTTAAAATCATGAATAACTATATTTCTGTCGATCCGAAAACCAACGTCCATGACGTATCGCCTCTGCTGTACGGTCTGTTCGTAGAGGACATCAACTACACCTGTGACGGAGGGCTAAACGCCAACCTCCTCGCCAACAACAGCTTCGATGGGGTCTTTGTGCCAAAGGTCCATTGCCCCGGCACTATGGGAGAGGCGAAGGTCTATGTGACCCGGAAGGCGCCCGCCGCTATCAAGGACGGCAAGCGCTGGTGGGTCATGAAGGGGAAGACTGAAGTGTGTTCCGACACACCCCTCAACGATGTCTCCGATTATCTGAAAGCGACCGGAAAGGTCACGCTGATCAACTACGGCTATAACGACAAGAAACATTTTGACCGCCCGGCGATCTCCATCAAAAGGGGCGGGGAATATGCCTTTGACGCCTGGCTCAACGCAGAGGACTTCAAAGGAAAAGTTTCCGTCTGGGTCGAGACGAAGAAGGGCAAACAACTGACCTCTGTCGGAACATTGAAACCAAAGGGCGGCTGGCAGCAGTATCACCTGACGCTGAAGGGTGATCGGACCGAATACGGGCGCTTTGTGCTGCAGACCAATGGAACGGGCAGCCTGCTCCTCGATGAACTGTCCTTTATGGACACGGATACCTGGCATGCCGGTGACCCGAAATGGTCGCAGGGCAAATTGCGGAAGGACCTTGTCGAGATCCTGCAAGACCTCCATGCCACCTGCTTCCGTTTTCCCGGCGGGTGCATCACGGAAGGGCTCGTGCCGGAAAACCGCTATAACTGGAAAGATACGGTCGGGCCCCTGGAGACCCGTGTCCCGAATTACAACCTCTGGGGCATGCATAACTATGGCGAATATACTCAGTCCTTCGCAGTCGGTTTCTATGAGTGGCTTTGTCTTGCGGAAGACCTGAACATGGAGCCGCTGCCCATCCTCTGGGGCGGACAGAGCTGTCAGATGAGGACGAATAAAAAAGTCCCGCTGGATTCGGACGAATTCCAGACGGAAGTCATCGACCAGTTCCTCGACTTCATCGACTACTGCAAGGCCGATCCGAAAACCAACAAATGGGCGAAACTGCGCGCGGACGCCGGTCATCCGGCCCCCTTCGACGTGAAGTACATCGGCTTTGGCAATGAGAACTGGGGCGATTACTACATGGAAGTCTGCCGCAGAGTCTACAAGGCAGTCAAAGAAAAGGACCCGTCCATTACCCTGATCATTTCCGCCAGCCCTCTCTGGGGCGGGAAATGGTTCAAAGATATGTGGGACTTCTGCCGGAAAGAGATGCCGGATGTCCTCATGGACGAGCACTACTACAACACGCCAAAATGGTATTACGAGCATGTGGCGATGTATGACTCTTATGACCGGACCGGCCCTGCCGTTTTCGCGGGTGAATATGCCGCGAGCGGTTTTGCGGGCATGACGAAGAACCCGAACCGTTATGAAACGGCGCTTTCGGAGGCGGCCCTTATGACGGGCTTCGAGCGGAACAGCGATATCGTGAAAATGACGGCCTACGCGCCGACGTTCTCTTACATCGATTCCGAGCACTGGGCGCATAACATGATCAACTTCAACCCGGCGCACATCCTGCGGACGTTCAACTACATGGTCCAGCATATGTACATGAACGCGATCGGCACGTATGTCCCCGGGACGGAGATGCAACTGGAAGACGGGATCTATTCCTCCGTGACGGCGGATGAGAAGGCGATTTATGTCAAACTCGTCAACAGCAATGACCATAAGGAAACGGTCACGCTGGACTTTGAGGGCATGAAAAAAGCCAAAGTCGCGGGGCAGCTGCTCCACAGCGATAAGCTTGAAGTCAAGAATACGATGACCTTCGAGGGCGAGCCGAAATACATCGCCGAACCGGAAGACCTCAAGGCGGAAGTCAAAGACGGCAAACTGGATGTAGAACTCCCGAAATATGCCGTTTGCGTCCTGAAGGTGAAAAGAGCATAATAGGGTTGAAAGCCTATCGCATTTGAAATGAAAAGGAGCGAACGATGAGTTTATTTGTGACCGTTTCGACGATGGTGTCGAAGAAACTGCGCCCGGTGCAGTACACCATGAACAAGGCGGCCTTCGACAAGGCGACGGACACCTATGGTGTCTATGAGCTGTCGGACCTGTCGTACCTGCCCACCGGATGGCCGGTGCCGGCGTATGACGCGAAGTCCGCAGCCTGCACGGAAAAGGGAAGAGAGCATCTCCTGGACGTCTATTCGCCGACGCCGCTGGACGTCGAAAAACCGGAAAAACTGCCGGTCATCGTGGAACTCCACGGAGGCGGATATGTCACGAACGGCAAGGAGTGCAACCGTCCCCACGGAATGTATCTTGCGTCTAAAGGCTATAAGGTCGTCAACGCGAACTACACGCTTCAGCCGGAAGCTATGCTGGACCTCGAAATGCGGGAAATCCGCTGTGTGTTCCAGTGGATCGCCGACAACGCCGACAAGTACGGCTTTGACACGAACAACGTCTTCCTGACGGGCGATTCGTCGGGCGGCCACCTGGTCCTGCTCTTTACCGCTATCCAGAACAATCCGAAACTGCAGGAGATGCTGAAGTGCCCGGCAGCGCCCATCCCGCTGCGCGCGACGGCCGCCACCTGCCCGGTCGGTTCCTTCGTGGACTCCGACCCGGTCAGCGTCGTGTTCCGCAACCTCGCCGGCCGCATCTACACGGACGAAGAGAAGTTCATGTACTCGCACAACGGCTTTGCCGACAAGAACTATCCGGAAGTCTGCTTCATTTCTGCCGACACGGATGTCGGTATCCATTGGGCAACAGAGAATATCCACAAACAGATGGAAGCGGATGGGGTCCCGCATGTGTACAAGAGCTACGTCGGTACATCGCACACGCTGCCCCACGTCTTCAATGTCCTGAACCCCGACTGGGAGGAGAGCATTGAAGCCAACCAATTCCTTTTGGACTTCTTTGAAAGCAAAAAAGTTTAAAGAAAAAGGCCGCTGCTTTTGGCAGCGGCCTTTTTGCGTCCGGTTTTATGCGATGGGGTGTTTGGCGATGTGGTCCATGATGATGCCGGAGACTTCCGGTTCATTGAACTGCATGAGCCAGTGTCCGGCTTCCAGTTCGATGAAGTTGTATTCGCCATCCATGAACTTTGCGGTCATCTCGGCGCCGGTGCGGCCGAGGGCGATGTCCTGATTGCCCCAGATGAAGGTGACAGGCAGGGACAGGTTGTGGTATTCAAAGTCGTTCTTCACGGCGAACATGGCGCGGTACCAGTTGACGGTTGCCGTACGGGCAGCCGGCTGGGAGAAGATGGTCAGATAGTCGTCGATGGACGCCTGGTCAAAACCTTCCCAGTAGTTGCGCAGCCATGCGTAGTCGTCTTTTGCCATGGTTTCTTCCGGGACGTCCGGGGTCTGGAAGTCGCGGATATAGAAACTCTTCGCCTGCTGGTCCGGGTCGTTTATCATGGCCCAGCTGAATGCCGGCGTGGAACCGGCTGCTGACAATCCTATCCTACCATGGCCGTGCGCTTCGCGCGTGTGCGGCAGCCGTTCGGGCTTGTCAAGGTTCTCCGCCCGCTAAACGCGGCGGACCGTTTGCTGTG
>R19__coassemble_389_pt1 | contig 20982 bp, 19 predicted proteins | sample R19__metabat2_low_PE_020 | metagenome-assembled genome bin R19 | reverse complement strand
TCGAGGGCTTGTCTAAGTGATAAGTATTAGTGACGGTTGTGTGTAGATGATCTTTGTCCAGTTTTCAGGGTATGAGGAAAGCACCACATTTAGTGGTGCTTTTTCTTTCCTCCACTATTATATATAAATAATACTTATTTTATGCGAAAATTCCCTTGACCCCTCTCAGAGGTTTGTGGTAGTATAGCTACACCTCTTGCTAGAGGGTTCTTTTTTTGCGCGCATTTTTAGCAAAGCAATCGAAAAAATTCTTTGTTCAAATCGCCAAAAAGAGGCCTTGAAAGAGGGAGGCAGATGCTTCTGCCCTCCCAGGCAGAAGACAAAATTTTTAATCCTTATTTGGAGGTGCCGACATGAGAGTACGTGTTACTTTGGCCTGCACGGAATGCGGCCAGCGCAACTACAACACCATGAAGAACAAAAAGAACACGCCCGATAAGCTGGAGATGAACAAGTACTGCAGATTCTGCAAGAAACATACGCTCCACAAAGAGACAAAGTAAGGAAGGCAGTTGGAATGGCGAAGAATAAAAAGAAAAAGTCAGCGCCGGCGGCCACTGAGGCCAAGAACGCTGCAAAAGAAGTTCCCGCCTACGCAGCCAAGAAAAAGGATACCGAGAAGAAGGACAAAAAGTCTGACCTGAACGACAAAGGTAAGGTCAAATGGACGGTCACGTTCAAGAACTTCTGGAAAGACCTTTTCAAAGAGCTGAAGAAAATCAACTGGTCCAGCGCGAAGGACACCTTCAAGAATTTCCTGGTCGTACTCCTGGTCATTCTTGTCATTGGTATCGGTGTCTGGATCTGCGACGCGATCTTTGTCCGTATCCGGGAAGCAATCTACAACTACACCCCGGCTGACGCAGAGACTGCGGTCATCCTTCTGAAGACACAATTCGCAATGCTGTTGTAACAGAAGGAGGACAGTCCTATGGCAGGAATCACGAAATGGTATGTCGTCCATACCTATTCCGGTTATGAGAACAAAGTCCAGGACAACATCAAAAAAGTCGTGGATAACCGCAACATGAACGATCAGATCCTCGACGTCCGTGTTCCGACCGAACTGGTCGTGGAAGTCAAGGACAACGGCGAGACCAAAGAGGTCGAGCGCAAGATCTTCCCGGGTTATGTTCTCGTAAAAGTCGCTGTGGAAGCAGAGGACAATGAATACGTCATGTCAGACGACGCCTGGTATGTCATCCGCAATACGCGCGGTGTCACCGGTTTCGTCGGACCGGAGAGCAAGCCGGTCGCTCTGACCGAGGAAGAAGTCAAGAACCTCGGCGTCGAAGAAGAGGAAGCGGAACTCGCCGCAACGGTCGAAGTCAACTACAAAGTGGGCGACTTCGTACGCATCACCGGCGGCAACCTCGCCGACTATTCCGGCGTGGTCCAGGAAATCAACACCGAAACGGGTCGTGTCAAAGTCACGATCTCCATGTTCGGCCGCGAAACGTCCGCCGACCTTGCTCTGAATCAGGTAGAACTTGCCTGAGCACTTGTAACATTCGGTAATAGGCAGCCTGCTGCTTTTGTTACAGGGACTTTTCCAGGTCCCGTGGGAGGAACGGCTCATCGTCCGTTCCGCCAATTACCACATTTTTTTGGAGGTGCAAAATAATGGCACAGAAAGTAATCGGTTTCATTAAACTGCAGATCCCTGCGGGTAAGGCAACTCCGGCACCGCCGGTCGGCCCCGCCCTTGGTCAGCATGGTGTCAACATCATGTCTTTCACCAAGGAATTCAATGAGCGCACCAAGAACGATATGGGCCTCATTATCCCGGTCGTCATCACAGTTTATGCGGACCACAGTTTCACATTCATTACCAAAACCCCGCCTGCAGCAGTCCTCATCAAGAAGGCCTGCGGCATCGAAAAGGCTTCCGGTGAACCGAACAAGAACAAAGTTGCGACGATCACCGGCGAACAGATCAAACAGATCGCCGAAACGAAAATGCGTGACCTGAACGCTGCTTCCATCGAAGCTGCCTGCTCCATGATCGCAGGTACCGCACGTTCCATGGGCGTCATCGTGGAAGACTAACGCGGGAGGTAAGAAGAACAATGAAACACGGAAAGAAATATGTCGAGAGCAAAAAGCTCATCGATAAGACCAAAACTTATGAAGTAGACGAAGCGCTCCAGCTCGTTTGCGATACTGCGAAAGCCAAGTTCGACGAGACCGTCGAAGCACATATCCGTCTGGGCGTTGACTCCCGTCATGCTGACCAGCAGGTCCGCGGCGCTGTCGTCCTCCCGAACGGTACCGGTAAGAGCGTCCGCGTTGCCGTCTTCGCCAAAGGCGATATGGCCAAAGCGGCGGAAGAAGCCGGTGCGGAGATCGTCGGTGCGGAAGAACTTGCTGACCGCATCCAGAACGAAGGCTTCCTGGACTTTGACGTTGCCATCGCCGCTCCGAACATGATGGGCGTCGTCGGTAAACTCGGCCGTATCCTTGGCCCCCGCGGCCTCATGCCGTCTCCGAAAGCCGGCACTGTGACTCCGGACGTCGGCAAAGCGGTCGTCGAAGCCAAAGCCGGTAAGATCGAGTATCGTCTCGACAAGACCAACATTATCCACTGCCCGATCGGCAAAGCGTCCTTCGGCGTGGAAAAACTCCAGGAGAACCTCGACACTCTCATGGACGCCATCGTCAAGGCGAAACCTGCCGCAGCGAAAGGTCAGTACCTCAAGTCCTGCGCGCTGGCTTCCACGATGGGCCCGGGTGTCAAGTTCAACCCGTCCAAGTACACTGCTCAGTAAGCAGGTACTGCTCTCATGCGCTTGACACAGGCAATGCCCTGTGTTAGGATACCCATGCTGTTTCTTTGCCTAAGACAGCAGGTGTGCTCGTAAGAGCGCGTAACAGGTTCGTCCTACCTGCCGAGGAAAGAGATTCAAAACGATATTTCGCGCTTTGCGTTTATGTTTTACGAATGCTCTTCCTTGGAAAAGGAAGAGCATGATTTTTTTACAGGAGGTGAAACGTAAATGGCAAGCGAAAGAATTCTCGAAATGAAAAAGCAGGCAGTCACCGAACTCGCCGGCAAACTGACCGACTCCGTCGCCGGTGTCCTCGTCGAGTACAAGGGCATCAACGTCGCGGACGACACCCAGCTGCGCCGTGAGCTCCGTGAAGCCGGTATCGAATACACCGTCATCAAGAACTCCATCCTTGGCAGAGCTGCTGAGGAAGCCGGTCTGGACGGCCTGAAAGACGTCCTCGTCGGCACGACCGCTCTTGCGATCTCCAAGGAGGACCATACCGCTGCTGCCCGCATCCTGAAGAACTTCTCCAAGGGTCATGATAACTTCAAAATCAAGAGCGGTTATCTGAACGGTGAGGTTGTCGATCTTGCGACCGTCAACTCCCTGGCTGACCTGCCGACGTACGAAGTTCTTCTCGCCACCGTCTGCAATGCCTTCAACGCACCCATCGCGTCCTTCGCACGGGTCATCCAGGCTGTTGTCGACAAGAAGGCGGAAGAGGGAGACGTCGTCGCAGAGGCTCCCGCAGAAGAAGCTGCTCCGGCAGCCGAGGAAGCACCGGCTGAGGCTCCCGCAGAAGAGGCCGCTCCCGCCGAAGAAGCTCCCGCTGAGGAAGCTGCGCCGGCTGAGGCCCCTGCAGAGGAAGCTGCCCCCGCTGAAGAAGCACCGGCAGAAGAAGCTCCCGCTGAGGAATAATCAAACTATTATCTTACAATTTATTTAAATGGAGGAAAAAATCATGGCTTCTGAGAAAGTTACTGCTCTCCTTGAAGAGATCAAAACCATGTCTGTTCTCGAGCTGTCCGAGCTCGTTCACGCTGTTGAAGAAGAATTCGGCGTTTCCGCTGCTGCTGCTGTCGCAGTTGCCGGTCCTGCCGCCGGTGGCGAAGCTGCTGCCGAAGAGAAGACCGATTTTGACGTTGTCCTGAAAGAGGTCGGCGCCAACAAGATCAAGGTCATCAAGATCGTCCGCGAGATCACCGGTCTCGGCCTTGCCGAGGCGAAAGCCCTTGTCGACGGTGCCCCGAAGACCGTGAAGGAAGCTGTCTCCAAGGACGAGGCAGAAGAGATGAAAGCGAAATTCGACGAAGTCGGCGCTACCATCGAGCTTGCGTAAGTTTACGACAAAACAAAAAGCATCCGGAATTCCGGATGCTTTTTTGTTTTGCGGATGTTGCTTACTTTTTGTCGGTCAGACCCAGGATATAGTCGGTCGAGACGTTGTACAGCTTTGCCAGGCTGATAAGGTGCCGAATGGGCATTTCGCTGGCGGACCTTTCATAGCGCGCGTACATGGTCTGCGATGTACCCAGGACATGTGCTACTTGCTCCTGAGTCATGTCGTGATCTTCTCTGAGATCACGAATGATCTTCTGATACGTACTCATGGCAAAACCTTGTCCTTTACATTTCTGTCCGGTGAATCGCGCTTCCCAAAACAAAGAGGTCGTGCCGGGCCTTTTGACGTTCCCGAGGCACAAACAGGACCTGTTGTTAATTAGTATGTTATCATTCTACACCACTTCTTAAACGGTTTAATAAACAATATTACTATATCAAAAAAACATTTTTGATTAAAAACAGGAACGCGTCGGAAATCGCCAAACGACGGCGTTCTATTTACTTTTTTACTACTATTTTATATAATATTAAGAACATTTTCAGTAAGGAGCGGTTTTCTTGACGGACTCTATCAAACTTGCAGCACTGCTGTTTCCCGAGGTCGAAAAGACACCGGAAGATTATGAGGCGATGTACCCGCCCCGCGACCTTCCGGAAGGCGCCCGCGTCACCCGTTTTGCCCCCAGCCCCACCGGTTTTCTTCACATCGGCGGACTGTTCGCGGCCTATGTCGCGAAGCTGACCGCGGAAAAAACGGACGGCGTGTTTATCCTTCGTATTGAGGATACCGACAAAAAGCGCGAAGTGGAAGACGGTGTCACGGGGATCATTCAGGGGCTTGCCGATTTTGGGGTGACCATGGATGAAGGCGTGACCGGTTTTCAGCAGGAGTCCGGCCAATATGGTCCTTACCAGCAGAGTTTCCGAAAAGAGATCTACCACTGTTTCGCGAAGAAACTGACAGAGGACGGTCTTGCGTATCCCTGTTTCTGCACGGCGGAAGAGCTCGACGCGATCCGCAAACAGCAGGAAGCGGAAGGCGTCAACCCCGGCTATTACGGGAAGTACGCCAGAGACCGTGAAATGCCGCTCGAAGAGGTGGAACGCCGTCTTGCGGAAGGACAGCCTTATGTCCTTCGCCTGAAGTCTCAGGGAGACCCGGAAAAGAAATTCGTTTTCCAGGATATCATCAAAGGAAAAATGGAACTGCCGGAGAACAACCTGGATATCGTTCTTCTGAAGACGGACGGCATCCCGACCTATCATTTCGCGCATGCGGTCGACGATCACCTGATGCGGACCACGCATGTGACCCGCGGCGATGAGTGGATCTCTTCGGTCCCGACCCATATCCAGCTGTTCCAGTACTTAGGGTTCAAACCCCCGAAGTTCGCGCACATCGCTCCCATCATGAAACTCGATGACGGCAACAAGCGCAAACTGTCCAAACGGAAAGACCCTGAAGCGGCTGTCAGCTATTATGTGGAGGAAGGTTATCCGAAGGAAGCGGTCCTCGAGTATCTGCTGACGCTGGCCAACTCGAATTTTGAAGACTGGCGCCGCGCCAACAAAGAAGCACCGCTCTCCGCGTTCCCGTTCAATCTGAAAAAGATGAGCGTGTCAGGTGCGCTGTTTGACCTCTTGAAGCTGAACGACGTTTCCAAGAATGTCATCTCCGTCATGTCTGCCGAAGACGTGCTCGAGCGCGTGCTGACCTGGGCGGAAGCCTATGACAAAGCATTTTATGAGCTCCTTTCTGCTGACCGGGAGAAAGCGCTGGCCATCCTCAGCGTCGACCGCGGCGGAAAGAAGCCGAGAAAAGATATCGCCAAATGGTCAGACGTCCCGGCATTCGTATCTTATCTCTATGAAGAACTCTATCACGAGGACTTTGATCAGCTGCCAGAGAACGTGACGCCGGAAGACGCGGCGGCCATTCTGGACGCCTATGCAAACATCTATGATGAGACGGATGACCAGCAGGGTTGGTTTGAAAAGGTCAAATCGCTCTGTGAACCGCTGGGCTACACGCCGAACGTCAAGGAGTGGAAGCAGGATCCGGAGGCCTTCAAGGGCCACGTGGGCCATTTGTCCACCGTCATTCGCGTTGCGGTCACTTCCCGCACAAATACGCCGGACCTTTGCGCTATCATGAAGATCCTCGGCAAAGAAGAAGCGCTGCGCCGTATGGCGGCCGCAGCCGATTACTACAGGAAAGGGTGAAACGACATGGAAGAAAAAACGTTGATCGCGCCCGCAGCGCCGTCGAACTTTATCCACGACTTCATTGACGCGGACCTCGCGAGCGGAGCCTACGACCATGTCCAGACCCGTTTCCCGCCGGAGCCGAACGGCTACCTGCACATTGGCCATGCCAAGGCAATCTACATCAACTTCTATACGTCGGAGAAGTATCACGGCATCTGTAACCTGCGGATGGACGATACCAACCCCGGCAAGGAAGACACCGAATATGCCGATGCCATTGCGGAAGATATCCGGTGGCTCGGATATAACTACGAAAACCTTTACCACGCCTCCGATTACTTTGACTATATGTACGAAAAGGCGCTCCTGCTCATCAAAAAGGGCAAGGCCTTTGTGTGCGATCTGTCGGCGGAGGAAATCAAAGAATACCGCGGCACGCTGACCGAGCCGGGCAAAAACAGCCCCTACCGGGACCGTTCCGTGGAAGAGAACCTCGATCTGTTCGACCGGATGACCAAAGGCGAGTTCGCGGATGGTGAAAAAGTGCTCCGCGCGAAGATCGACATGGCTTCCCCGAACATGAACCTGCGCGACCCGGTCATTTACCGGATCGCCCATATGAGCCATTTCCGCCAGGGGGACAAGTGGTGCGTTTATCCGATGTACGACTTTGCCCATCCGCTGGAGGATGCCTGCGAAGGCGTCACGCATTCACTCTGCTCCCTCGAGTTTGAAAACCACCGGCCCATTTATGACTGGGTCCTGAAGGAATGTGAAGTCGAACAGCCGGCACCGCGGCAGATCGAATTTGCCCGCCTCAACCTCAACTACTGTGTGACCAGCAAACGCCGCTGCCTTTACCTTGTCAATAACGGTTATGTCGACGGCTGGGACGACCCGCGCATGGTCACGATCTCCGGTATGCGCCGCCGCGGCTTCACACCGGCCGCCATCCGGGATTTCTGCGCCCGCATCGGCATCTCCAAGGCTTATTCCGTGGTGGATTTCGGTCTGCTGGAAGCCTGTGTCCGGGACGATCTCAATGAGAACGCGCCCCGTGCTATGGCTGTCCTGCGTCCGCTGAAGGTCATTGTAGACAATTATCCGGAAGGACAGACCGAGGAGATCGAAGTCGAGGTCCATCCGAAAAGACCGGAACTTGGGACCCGCACGGTCACCTTCAGCCGGGAACTGTACATTGAGCAGGACGACTTTATGATCGAACCTGCCAAAAAGTACCGCCGGTTCTACCCCGGAAATGAAGTCCGGCTGAAAGGCGCCTACTATGCCACCTGCACGTCTTACGAGACCGATGAGGACGGCAATGTCACCTGTATCCATGTCGAGTACGATCCGGAAAGCAAAGGGGGAGAGACCCCTGATGGCAGAAAGGTCAAAGGGACTATTCACTGGGTCAATGCCGCAGACTGCATTCCCGCGGAAGTCCGTCTTTATGACCGGCTCTTTAATGTGGAGAATCCGTCCGACCCGTCTGAACCGCTGGAGAACTATCTCAACCCGAACTCGCTGGAAATCCTGCCGGATGCCCGCATCGAAGGCGACCTGACCGGCCTGAAGCCGGGTGATACTTTCCAGTTCATGCGGAAGGGCTATTACACCGTCGACAAGTATTCCACCGAAGACAAGCTGATCTTCAACCGGACCGTCGACCTCAATTCCAGCTGGAAATAAGAAAGAGAGTATCTTTATGGCACAGGCACTTGAGAAGAAAACACTGTCCGGAAAAGAGAAGGCGACGTATGGCCTTGCCGCTGTCGGCAAAGATATGGTTTATATGCTGTCCGCCAGCTATGTCCTGTACTATTTTCAGGATGTCATGGGCGTCAGTGCCGTTGCGATGGGTGTTATCCTGATGGTGGCCCGCATTTTTGACGCACTGAACGACCCCATCATGGGCATCATTACGGCCAAGACCCGCACCCGCTGGGGCAAGTTCCGGCCCTGGCTGTTCATTGGTACCGTCATCAACGCCGTCATCCTGTATGTCATGTTCTCGGCGCCGCCGAGCCTCAGCGGTTCGGGTCTGGTTGCCTACGCTGCCGTGTTCTATATCCTTTGGGGCACCTCTTATACGATGATGGACATCCCGTACTGGTCGATGATCCCCGCCTTTACGGAAGGCGGAAAAGAACGTGAGAATCTCACGACCCTGGCGCGTTCCTGCGCGGGTGTCGGCTCTGCCCTCATCACGATCATCACAATGATCGCGGTCCATGCCCTCGGCGGTGCGGACGAGCGCGTCGGTTTCTCGCGGTTTGCCCTCATCATCGCGGCGCTCTTCATCCTTTTCGAGACCATTGCGGTGGTCACGATCAAAGAGCATTCCACAGTCGACGTGAAGACGAATTCTGTCAAAGACATGTTCCGGGCTCTGGTCAGGAACGATCAGACCCTGATCGTCGTTCTGACGATCGTGCTCATCAACACGGCGATCTATATCACCTCGAATCTGGTCATCTACTTCTTCAAGTATGACTTCGGAGGCGATACCTGGTATAACGCTTATACGCTCTTCAATACCTTTGGCGGCGCCATCCAGATCCTCTCCATGATGCTGCTGTTCCCGCTGCTGCGGAAATTCTTCAGCACGACGCAGATCTTCTATATCGGAGCGGGTTCGGCGATTCTGGGCTATGCTTCCCTCATCGCCATCGCATTCCTGACGAGCATGAACAACGTCTTCGTGCTCTTTATCCCCGGTTTCCTGATCTTTGCCGCGAACGGCCTTCTGACCGTTCTGGTCACCGTATTTCTCGCGAATACCGTCGACTACGGGGAACTGAAACTTGGTTCGCGCGATGAAAGCGTTGTGTTCTCCATGCAGACGTTCGTCGTCAAGCTGGCCAGCGGTATTGCCGCGCTGGCAGCTTCCCTGACCCTTTCGATCAACCACATCCAGAAGGGCGGCACCGATGCCGACTCCGTTGCCATGGTCATTGACCAGTCTGCCCGGACCGGCCTGCGTTTGTCTATGACCGTTATCCCGATCCTTCTGCTGGTCACGGCCATCATTATATTTGCTAAGAAATTTATCCTGACGGAAACCAAAGTCGCGGAGATCACGGAAGAACTCCGGGCCGGCCGTCAGGCAGAGGAAGAAGTGAACTGAAATGCCGATCAAGATCCCGAATGATTTACCCGCTGCCAAAGTACTGAACAGCGAGAATATCTTCGTCATGAAGGAGACCCGTGCGAACACGCAGGCGATCCGACCTTTGCACATTCTGCTTTTGAACCTCATGCCGAAGAAGATCGAGACCGAGACCCAGCTCTGCCGTCTGCTCGGTAATACGCCGCTGCAGATCGAACTGGAACTGATCATGACACAGTCACACAAATCGACCCATACGCCCGAAGACCATATGCTGGCGTTCTACAAGACCTTTGATGAGGTCAAGGACCGCAACTTCGACGGACTCATCATCACCGGGGCACCGGTGGAGCAGATGCCGTTTGAAGAGGTCGACTACTGGGACGAACTCTGTGAGATCATGGAGTGGAGCACCACCCATGTCTATTCCACGTTCCACCTCTGCTGGGGCGCCTTTGCCGGTCTTTATTATCACTATGGTGTTCCGAAGCACGACCTGCCGGCAAAACTCTTCGGTGTTTATCCGCACACGGTCGACAAGAAGAACTCCATGCTGTTCCGCGGTTTTGACGATATCTTCATGGTGCCGCAGTCCCGCCACACGACGATCTGGCGGGAGGAAGTGGAAGCGGTCCCCGAACTGAAGATCCTGTCCTCGTCCAAAGAGGCCGGCGTCTTTGCCATCTCCACGAAGCATGGCCGGCAGATTTTTATCACCGGCCACACAGAGTACGACGCGGATACACTGTACAATGAGTACAAGCGGGATCTGGATGCCGGGCTCCCCATCGAAAAGCCGGTCAATTACTTTCCGAATGACCGGGTCACGAAGCGGGTGCCGAACACCTGGCGATCCTGCGCGAACCTCCTGTATTCGAACTGGATCAACTACTTCGTCTATCAGGAGACTCCGTACGACCTGTCGGAGATCGACATCATCGCCGAAAAGAAACAGAAGAAATAAAAAAGAACTGCCATCCGTTTTCGGATGGCAGTATTTTATTGATGTGGGATCTCCAGCTCATCGAGTTTGTCGCGCAGAGCCAGAAAATCGTCGAAGGCGTCCGGTTTCTGCTTCGGGTTTCGCAGGAGTGCCGCCGGATGGAAGGTTCCCATCATGTAAGTCCCCTTTCGCTCGAGGAACTGGCCGTGCTCCCGGGTGACCCGGAAATCGGGGTCGATCAGCTTCTGGGCGGCGATGCGCCCGAGACAAACGATGATATCCGGTCGAATGAGCCGAACCTGTTCCCGCAACCAGCTGAGGCAGACGTCCTGCTCATCCGGCTGAGGGTCGCGGTTCTGAGGCGGCCGGCATTTCACGATGTTGGCGATGTATACGCCGTGTTCCCGGTCGAGACCGATCGCCTTCAGGTATTTGTCGAGAAGCTGCCCGGAAGGTCCGACGAACGGCTCGCCCTGAAGGTCTTCCTGATAGCCGGGACCTTCTCCGATGAAAAGGACGCGGGCGTGAGGGTCTCCGACACCAAAGACCAGATTGGTCCGGCCTTCGCAAAGGCGGCATTTTGTGCAGCCGGCACAGGCTGCGGACAATGCGTCCATCGTCTCGTACATAGGGACCCTCCTTCCAAATCGCTATCGAAATTATACCACATGTGCTATACTAACGGGAGAATGAAAAGAAAAGGAACTGCGTTATGACCCGACCCATGCAAACGGAAAAAATATATGATACAGACTCTTATTGCAGAACATTTTCCGCAACGGTCTTATCCTGCGACGCGGTCGAGGGGAAGGCCGGACCGTACGCGGTCGTCCTGAACCGGACCGCGTTTTTCCCGGAAGGCGGCGGACAGTATGCCGATACCGGGACCCTTCAGGAGCACAAAGCCGACTGCGAGACGCCTCAGGCGGCAGCCGTGCGCGTGCTGGACGTGCAGATCTCGGATGACGGGGTCATCACCCATTACTGCGCCGAGCCCTTGAATCCCTGGTCCCAGGTGACCGGGATTCTCGACTGGGATCAGCGGTTCGCCCGCATGCAAAACCATACCGGAGAGCATATCGTTTCCGGGACCGTGCACCGGCTTTTCGGCTATGACAATATCGGGTTCCACCTCGGCGACGGAGATGTGACCTGTGATTTCAACGGGCTGCTCGATGAGGAACAGCTGAGGGAAGTGGAGCGGATCGCGAACCGGGCCGTCTGGGACAATGCAGAAGTCCTCTGCGAATATCCGGACCCGGCACTCCTGCCGGACATGGAATACCGCAGCAAGCTGGAACTGACCGAAGATGTGCGGATCGTGACCATTCCGGGTTACGATGTCTGCGCGTGCTGCGCGCCACATGTCGCGCGGACCGGAGAGATCGGACTCATCAAACTTGTCCAGGCGGAAAAGGCCCACGGCGGGACCCGGGTCCATCTGCTCTGCGGTCCATGGGCACTGGAAGACTATAACATCAAACAGACGAATATCATGAAAATCGTGGACCTGACTTCGACGCCGCAGGCGGAGACAGCGGAAGCCGTGGAAGCACTGCAGACCCAGAACGGGCATCTGACCCATGAACTGTCCCAGGCGCAGGTAAAGCAGGCGGACATTGCCCTGGGCCTTCTACAGGCTCGTGAAGGCCCTTTGGAAGAAAACAAAGTCGTGTATCTCCCGGGGCTGGAAACCGACGCTCTGCGGGCTCTGGCGAACGGAGGGCGGAACCTGTGCACGGGTGTGTTTGTTGCGCTGACCGGAGGACCGGAACAATACCGCTATATGATCACCTCCGCCAGCCTGTCATTGAAACCGTTTTCCAAAGAATTCAACGAGGCGCTGAACGGCCGCGGCGGCGGGAAAGATGATATGATCCAGGGCAGCTTTGGCGCTTCTCTGGAAGAAATCGAGACCTATTTTCAAGGGAGGACCTTCTCATGAGACGCATTCGTACGATCCTGGCAGCCGTGCTTTGCCTGACGGTTGCAATGGCCCTGGCCGGCTGCGGAACGCAGCCCGCCAACGGACAGTCCGATGTGACCGGGGCTGCCGGAATTGCCAACCCGATTGAGCAGTACGACTCTCTGGCAGAGGCCGAGAAAGCGGCCGGTTTTACCTTCACCGTTCCCGAAGGTGTGAACTTGAACGGGGAGGACTATGCCCAGTACGACTGGAGTACGATCAACCGGGACCTCATTGAAGTGCGTTACGGGGCAGCGGGGGATGAAGTCTGCTACATGCGCAAAGCGGCAGCGTCCGGCATGGAAGATATCTCCGGGGACTACAATGTCTATGACGATGTCAAAACAGAAGATATCACACTGGAAGACGGCCGTACGGCGACTGTGACACTGAAGGGCAAGGGCGATGTGTTCTACCTTGCGACCTGGCAGCTGCGGGGAGCAACGGACAACGGAATCTGGGACTATTGCATTGGCGTCCAGGGCATTCCGGAAGAAGACCTTTTACAGCTGGTTCGTATGGTCGAATAATAAATATCTGATATTATCTGCGCTGCGGCAGAAAATGCCGCGGCGCATTCTTTTTGTACGTGTATAGTCAAAAACGATACAGAGTGTATCGCAAAATCCTTAAAGCAGTCTTAATGTTATTAAAACGCCCATTCTTTTGTACGCATACAACGGATTTTGTTGTGCAAAATAAACAAGCATTGGCCGAAAAGGTTAGCGACTTCATCAATGGACAAACCAGAGAAACCTCCTTTAAAATTAATACGTAAACAGAATTGTACAAATTCTAAGGCTGTTTCCCCTGACAGCGAAATGAGGTTTGCATTATGAAGAAAAAGACCATGCGAGTGCTCAGCCTGATCGTGGCGATCGTTATGATCGTTTCGATCATCCCGCTGGCGGCCCTTGCCGATGAGACCGGTCCGAAACGGAAAGTCGGTGTCGTTGTCTATGGCGCCGAACTGACGACGGTCCTGACCGATGTCGAGAGCGCTTTTCAGGGCGATGTCGATTTGAAGGAATCGCTCCAGAAGCTGACTGACATGACCACCAAGCTGGTCGACGGCACCGGGATCTCCGTGCCGGAGGTCGAAGTTCAGTTGACGGCCGAAAGCGGCCGGGTCTACACGATGGAGGAAGACAAGTCCATCGAGATCTTTACGGACACGACCGAACTGTATATCGGGTTCCAGGAAGAGGTAGATCTGCAGCTCACCAAACTGGAGAATGATCTGGCGGATCTGAAGACCGCCATGGAAGAAAGCAATCAGCTGACGGCCGCGCTTGCCGATCAGATCACACAGTTTGAGAATGCCCTTAACGAGATCCGGACCCAGATGACGGAGCTGAAAAAGACACTCGTCGAAGGGTTCAACAACACCGGCATTTCCCCGAACGGGATCCTTTACCGCACTTATGTGACGACGGAAGCGGTTCCGGTGGGAGCAGGTTATACTGCTTATGTCAAAGGGTTCACGGACACCGATGAAAACGGCAATGCCATTACCAGAGACGGCTACGTGCTCTACAATGACGGTCTCGGAGCAGAAGGTTCCATGTTCAATACGGCCCGGACATTCGATGTCGAGGTCAAAGAACAGGGCCGTTTCGACCATGAGATCCAGTTCGTCGGTCCCCTCGCCGGGATCCAGGGTGAGCTGAAACTGCCGGAAGCATTCGATAACGCATATGATACGTTCGTCAATGTCATGAATACCATGATGAAAACGGCAGAAGACGTGAAGAACAAAGCTTCTGACAGCGCTCTTGTCGATTCTCTGACCGGATTCCTCGGTGACCTGACACAGACGAAACCCATTTATGAATGGTTCAAACAGTGGACCGCGCCGGAACTTTCGACTTCCGATGAGATCAGCAAGGAATACCGCTTCGGCTTCCCGGGTCTCTGGTGTGCCGAATATGACGCCGGCTTTACGTTCACGAACGTGGATGTTTCCGAAGCGTCGATCACCGGCTCGGAATACCTGCTCGTCAATCGCCAGGAAGTCCTGGATGTCCTGAAGTTTATGATGGAACTCGGCAAGGACGCGTTCAACGGCGCGCTGAAGGCGACCTTTGGCGGCGATGTGACCTACGCGGACGGCACGGTCATGAGCTATGACGGCATTACGGACCTTTACACCCAGCTTCTGAAGACCGAAGACGGCCAGCTGGCGCTTGACTATGACACCGCTTACGCGATCGTCAAGACGTATATCGGTGTGATCGGCGACATGAACCTGTTTGACCGGGTCGTGATCGTTGACGGGCTGAATACCCGCCTGAAATACCCGATCCCGGCGATTCTGAAAGCGACCTCCGATGAAAACGGCGTGGTCGAATTCACGAAGAACAGCAACGTCACCCTGACCTGGATCCTTGAAATCATCCCGCAGATCGCCGCCTTCGCAGCGGACAAGATCCCGGAGGACAATCAGGTCCTGACCCTTCTGAAGACGCTTGCCGACTATGCGGCAAAGATGACCGAACAGTTTTCCGACATCGGCTCCAAAGTCATCAACACCCTCGTTTATCCGTTCGCCCAGAGACTCGGCCTCGTCGGCAAGAAACTTGCCAGCGGCGAATATGTCATGTTCCAGACGAAGGCGGCCGACGGATACTACATCAACCCGCTTGCCTACACGATGATCCTGAACTGGGACAATGAGACCTGGCTTTACGTCACGGTCGCCGACCTCGGTCTCCTGACTCCGTACTTTGCGGCTGACTTCTATGATTTTGTCCGTGATACGACGTTCGCCGGCACCATGGACAAGTTCCTCGGAGAACTGACCGGAAAGACCGATTTCGACCTGGTCTCGAAAGTCCTGAACAACAAAGTCGACATCACCGATGAGACGAACAAAGCCATGATGGCCGCGCTGACCGCGTTCATCGGCCAGATCGGTTTTGACAGCCTCGGTCTGGACACCATCTTCTCCTCGAAGACGGACTTCATTGCCGACATGAACGATTACCTCTACAAGAACGGCCGCACGGCACAGAACCTCATGGTCTACCTCAATCAGCAGACCAGAAAGGCAAAAGCGGTCTACGCCGGCTATGTGGATGAGAACTGGTACTTCTACAATCTGGACAAGAGCCCGACTGCCACGGCCACCAAGCTCATCCAGAGCTCCACGAACAACATTGCAGCCGCCATTGAAGTCGACGCCGCGAAGACTGCCGTCCAGAAGACGGGCGATGCCCTCAACAAAGTTGTCGACACCGTCGGCACCAAAGTGGAAACGGCTGCCGCCGATGTAAAGACGGCTGTCCAGTCCACCGTCGGCAACGCCGTCAAGAGCACCGTGAAGAGCGCAGTCCAGAAAGTGACCGCCAAAGCGAAGAGCACCGTCTCGAGCTTCTTCTCCAAAGTGTTCAAGTGGTAATTAATCTTACAAACGAAAGCGCCCCGACGAACCGCCGGGGCGTTGTTTTATGCCGAAAAAAACAGTTGCATTTAGGGTGCTTCCGTGTTAATATATATCTCGCTGTTAGACAGCACATGCGCTCGTAGCTCAGCTGGATAGAGTGTCTGGCTACGAACCAGAAGGTCGGGGGTTCGAGTCCCTCCGGGCGCGCCAAAAAAGAGACCATCGTTCGATGGTCTCTTTTTATATCCTTTAGTAAGGTTTCTTTGTCTGGCGCGGTTTTTTCTTGGCCATCTCTTTGTCGAGAGATTTGAGCGCCATGTTGTTGAGGGTCCAGTAGATCCAGCGGGACGCCGGAATGACATTGAACATGTAACCGAAGATGCGGAACAGGATGGACGGACATACATCGCCTTTGCCCTTTTCCATGGCCTTGACCATGTACTTGGCACAGCGGGAAGCGCGCATGACCGGGATGGGTTTCGGATACTTGACCGGGTTGCCGGTGTAGAAGAAGTTGGTGTCGGTGGCGATGGGGTTCAGCGTCGTGAAGGTCAGGTTCTTCGGAAGCTCACCGGCGCGGATGCCCTGCTGGAAGCCGTGCATCGCGAACTTGGACGCGGAGTACATCGTGAAGCCCGGGATGGCCAGAGAGCCGATGCAGGAAATGGTCATACCGAGGATGCCCTTGCGGCCGTCCAGATAGTCGACATACTTCTCATAGGTGTACATCTGAGAAAAGACGTTGGTGTTGAACATGTCGATGGGGCGATCCCAGTCGACATAGTTGACGCGCTCATACTGCGGATAGCCGGCGTTGGCATAGAAAACGTCGATGAAGTCGAAGACTTCTTCTGCTTTCGCGAAGACCGCGTCCACGCCTTCCTTGGAGGCAACGTTCTGTTGCATGACGATGAGGTTTTTGTCTTTGATCTTATCAAGGTTCCAGGTATCTTTGTCAACGGCGAGGACCTTGTTTTTCTTTTTCAGAAGAATCTTCAGGGTCTCATAGCCGATGCCGCTGTTTGCGCCGGTCAGAACAACGTTTTTCTTCTCGATTTTCATGGTTTGATTTCGCTCCTTTTTTATTGATTTGGGGTGTCGTTTCAGAGGGACAAATGTCAACTCTGACAAACTTTTGCCAATCTCTATTATATAGGAATTCCATTCCCTATACAAGTACAAAAAATGAGGACAAATGCTCTGTTACTCCTTTGCGGAGAAAGGACGATCAGCGGCGATTTACCCTTGTGAAGCCGTTGTCTTTATGATACAGTAGTACCGGAATTTTCCATACACATGTTGAAAGGAAGGCAAAAAACATGGGAATGTTTGATAAACTGCTTGAAAACCTTGCAGCAGAACGCAAGACGATCGTTTTTACGGAAGGGACCGATGAACGCATCCTTTCCGCAACGGACCGTATCCTGAAGGAAGACCTGATGGGGGTCATCCTCTGCGGGAACATCGAAGAGGTCAAAGCCGCTGCCTCTGCCGGCGGATTTGTCATTGACGGCGCCGAGATCCTGGACCCGCTGACCTACGAAGGTATGGACGCGCTCATCGACCAGATGGTCGAGCTTCGCCGCGGCAAGATGACAAAGGAAGAAGTCACTGAACTGCTGAAGAAGTCCAACTACTTCGGCACCATGCTCGTTAAAGCCGGTAAGGCGGACGCGCTGCTCGGCGGCGCCACGTATTCGACGGCCGACACGGTCCGTCCGGCGCTGCAGATCATCAAGACGAAGCCCGGCTCCAACCTGGTTTCCTCTTCCTTCATCCTGTTCCGTGAAAAGGACGGGGCGGAAGAGCGCATTGCCATGGGCGACTGCGCCATCAATCTGGCTTACAATGACCGTCTGGACAAAGACGGCAATGTGGTGCTCTCCGGCGCCCGTCAGCTGGCGGAAGTGGCTGTTGAGACCGCGAAGACTGCCGCATTCTTTGGCATCGACCCGAAAGTCGCGGTCCTCAGCTTCTCGACTTACGGCTCCGGCAAGGGCGGCACGGTCCAGCTGTCCCACGACGCGGTGCTGGAAGCCCGCAATATTGACCCGGACCTTGTCATCGACGGTGAATTCCAGTTCGACGCGGCTGTCTCGGAAGAAGTCGCGAAGACCAAGTGTCCCGACTCCGAAGTCGCCGGCAAAGCGAACACTTTCATTTTCCCGCTGATCGAAGCCGGCAACATCGGCTACAAGATTGCCCAGCGGCTTGGCGGCTATGAGGCATACGGACCCATCCTGCAGGGCCTGAACGCCCCCATCAATGACCTCTCCCGCGGCTGCAATGCCGATGAGGTCTACAAGATGGCCATTATTACGGCCGGCATGGCGTAAATCGCCGAAACAGAAACAAGAAAAGACCACCCTTGCGGGTGGTCTTTTTGCGTTGCGTAAGGAATTACTTGAGGCCGGAGACGCGATCCATGATATCGGCGATCTCGTCGTCGGTGATGTGCTTCGGCATCGGATAAGCGAAGGCTTCGGTCCGGACGGACTGGATGAATTCCTTCTTGTCGAGCATGGCGACCTGCGGGATATGGCCGTCGATGCCATAGGGCGCGCAGAGGTCACGGATGGCCTGAATATAAGCTTCTGCCTTGTCCGCAGTCGTCATACCGGCTTTGGTGACACCGATGAGGTCTGCCAGTTCCGCAAGTCTCTCGTCCGCTTCGGGGCGATAGAACTCAAGCAGGTACGGCATGTAAGTGCCGATGCAGTAACCGTGAGTGAGGTGCGTCATGGCGCCGGTCTTGTGCGCGAACGGATGGACATAGGTCGTGAAACCGGTGATGAGTTCCTGGCCGCCGAGGTGAGCCGCTTTCTGCAGCGCCTGTCTGGCTTCGAGGTTCTCGGGTTCGTTGACCGCCGTATGCAGATACTTGAAGACGAGCGGGATGCCTTCTCTGGAAATGCGGTCCGCTTCCTTGTTGTGGCCAAGACCGACATAAGCTTCCGTCAGGTGGGACAGAGCGTCGATACCGGTCAGAGCAGTCATGTCGGGGTCGACGGTGAAGGTGAGCTCCGGATCCAGCAGGGAGTAGTCGGGCTGGATGGCGGGGTCGTTGACCGTGTATTTCCGGCCGGTGCGTCTGTTGGTGATAACAGCGGAGAAGGTGATCTCAGCGCCGGTACCGGACGTGGTCGGGATCTCGATGGTCTTCGGATAGTTGTCGGGCTTCTTGATGAGCCAGTTGATGTTCGGAAGCATGACGCCGAACATTCCGCCCATGTTGTCGGTGGTACGATTCGGACGGACGACACGGCCGGCCACGACTTTGGAGGCGTCGATGGGCGAACCGCCGCCGAAACCGATGACGACGTCACAACCGTTTTCCATGTAGACCTTATAGCCTTCTTCAACGTTTTCGACGGTCGGATCCGGAACGGTGCCGTCATAGATGGCGTAGCCGATGCCGGCAGCGTCAAGGACGTCGGTGAGCTTCTTGACCTGGCCGAGTTCGACAAGGTTCTTATCGGTCATGATGAAGGCTTTCTTCCAGCCCTGCTCTTTCATGAACGGCCCGAGTTTCTGCAGAGCGCCGGGGCCCTCCGCGATGGTGTTCTCCGGGAACTTGAAGCTGAGCGCGTGGAGCGCCGTTGCAACAGCCCACTGGAAGAACTTTTTGAATTTCCAGAAGTAGTCGCCATAGTAGAAGACGGTGTCTTCCGTAACGGCAAGAACTTTCATGATGTTGACTTTATAACCCCATTTATCGAGGAAGTCTTGTGCACCCATTGATCGTTTCCTCCTTTATTATTTCAGCGCCATGGCAACTTTGTAAGCTGCATGCGTGGCGGCGGCGATACGGCCGGATTTGTAAGCATCACCGACATCGAAGGTCTTGCGGCCGCAGATGTCTTTGATCTCTTTGGCAAGGCCTGCCGGACGGACGCCGAGGGACATGATGATGGCGTCGCACGGGACAACTTTGCGGCGGCCGGGGACGTCGGACTGTTCGATGACAACGCTGTCTTCCTTCATCTCGACGAGTTTCCAGTTCGCGAAGAGCTGGGAGTTCGCAGCTTCGAGTTTCGGGATGACGTCCATCTTGTGCTGGCACCAGGTTCCGGGAGCCAGTTCCTTCATCATTTCGACGACGATGATGTCATTGCCTTCATCCAGCAGGAATTCGGCAGTCTCGAGACCGGTCATACCGGAACCGATAACGGCGACTTTCTTGCCCTCCAGTTTGACGGAACCGTCGAGGATCTGGTCGGGGGTGTAAACGTTCGGAAGGTCCCAGCCCGGGATATGCGGGGTGATCGGGACACCACCGGTGGCGTTGAAGATGGCATAGGGTTTCAGCTCGGAAACGTTCTCATAGGTGGCTTCCGTGTTCAGACGGATGTCGACGCCGAGTTTCTTACACTGCGTGGCATAGTCTTCGGTGACCCAGCCGATCTTGTACTTCTGCTTCGGGGCAGCGGCAAGAAGGATCTGACCGCCGACTTTGTCGGCCTTTTCGAAGACGGTGACTTTGAAGCCCTTCTGCGCGCAGGTGCGGGCAGCCATGAGGCCGGCAGGACCGGCGCCGATGACGACGATGGGTCTGTCGTTGCCGACTTTCTCCGGAACCTTGTCATACATGAGCTCGTTGCAGCAGCGCGGGTTGACGGCGCACTGTCCGGGCAGACCGCCGGCGAGGGCGTTGCTCATCATGGACTCGAGGCAGTACAGGCAGGAGATGCAGCGGTTGATCTCGTCGGAGCGGCCTTCCTTCGCCTTGTTGGCCCAGTCGGGGTCGGCAAACAGGGGACGGGCCATGCCGATGACGTCCTGATAACCTTCTTCGATGAGTTTTTCGGCCTGCTCCGGCATACGGATGACACCGGTCTGACCGACGGGGATGCTGACGACTTCCTTGATGCGCTTGGCGTTTTCTTTTCTCCAGCCAAGGTCATAGGAGGTGGGTTCGCACCAGGTGTTCATGCAGTCATAAGAACCTGCGGAAAGGTCGAGGTACTGGATGCCGTACTGCTCGAGCAACGGAGCGATCTCGACGGCGTCATCGATGGTGTAACCGACGTCATAACCGAAGTTTCTGTAATACTCATCCGCAGTGAAACGCGCAGCAATCGGATAGTCGGGTCCGCAAAGTGCGTGGATCTTGTTGATGATGTTTTTGATGATGCGCAGACGGTTTTCAAGGCTTCCGCCGTATTCGTCCGTTCTCTGGTTGGTGTAGGGAGAAACGAACTGTTGCAGGAAGTAACCGTGCGAGATGTGGAGTTCGACACCGTCGATGCCGGC
>R19__coassemble_385_pt1 | contig 21128 bp, 22 predicted proteins | sample R19__metabat2_low_PE_020 | metagenome-assembled genome bin R19 | reverse complement strand
CCAGACTCATTTGCAGGCCGAAGGGCAGAATGCCCCTTTGGCCTGTTGTCAACCATACGCGGCAGCCGGAAGGGCGTGTCAAGGTCGGTGGACAGGAGAATTAATCACGGAAAACGGTCCGCCGCGTTTAGCGGTCGGAGAACCTTGACAAGCCCGAACGGCTGCCGCACACGCGATAGCACGACCGGTCCATCGCCCACACAAACTCATCGACAAATTCCAGTTTGGCATACAAAAAGCCGGCGGGCGGAGGCCCGACGGCTTTTGTTATATCAATCTTCGGTGTCGTCTTCGATTTCCTTGATGACTTTGGCCGGGACGCCGCCGACGACGACGTTGTCCGGCACATCTTTCGTGACGACTGCGCCGGCCGCGACCACGACGTTGTTGCCAATGGTGACGCCGGGCAGGATAGTCACATGCCCGCCGATCCAGACATCGTTCCCAATGGTCACGGGTTTCATAATGCCAAGATGGTTCCGGCGTCCCTTCGGGGACAGCGGGTGGTTGACCGTTGTAATAAGCGTGCCGGGACCGATCATGACGTCATGTCCCACATTGACCGGACCAATGTCCAGAATGGTCACATTGTAATTGGCCAGGAAATTATCGCCCACATGAATGTTTTTCCCGTTGTCACAGTTGAACACGGGCAGGACCGCGGGGTTCGCGCCCACTGTACCGAAAAGTTCGCGAATGGCGGCGTCCCGGGCCTCTGTATCCAGCACACTGATGGCATTCAGTTTCTGGCAGCCGATGACCGCCCCCAGTTTGCGCGCGTCCACTTCCTCGTCCCAGAAGCTGTATTCCAGCCCGGCATCCAGTTTTTCCAGTTCGGTCATAATCGTTTGTCCTCCTGCTTTTCGCCTGTTATTAACAGCCATTATACCATACAGCAACTTTACAATTAACAAGAGGTATGGCATAATGAAGTTGATAACTGAATAAATCGTACAGTTTATTCAGTTATAAAATCTTTTATTATCAAAAGGAGTTGAGAGTATGTTGTTTGGAGACGGTTCTGCTGCTGCAATGGCGGCTGCGGAAGCTGCGAAAGCCGCGGTGCGAAGCACTGCGAATTTTGACTGGACGTTCATCGCCATTCTGGCCCTGGTGGTCGTCGGTGTCTGGATCCCCCAGTGGAAGGCAAAACACTACAACGCCATGGCCGCTGCCCTCGCGCTGTACGGAGTCCACTGGTTCTATGAGATCATGAACGCCGTCATCTGCCACTTCTCGGGCTATGCCCTGTGGCATGTATCCCCCGAAAGCACCAGCTTCATCCTGCTGGTCGGTGTCTCGTGGGAACTGTCCATGATGTTCTCGGTCGCCGGGTTCCTGACCCTGCTCATGCCGGAGGACAAGAACAAAAAGATCCTCGGCATCAACAACCGCATCTTCTTTGCGATATTCAATGCCGCCGGGTTTGCCCTCTTTGAAATCTTCCTCGCCTCCACCCCGGCCTTCATCTGGGTCTACAAATGGTGGGGCGCCATTCCGGTGTTCATTACCACGTACATCCCCTTCTTCCTGGCCGCGAACTTCACCTACGACATGAAGCGCGAGACCCAGAAGAAGTGGCTCGGCTGCCTGTGGGGCCTGGACGCGCTGTTGCTCATCGTCCTTATCCCGCTCGGCATCATCTGATCGTTTCCCCCTGATATAAAAAGGGACCGTTCCTCTTCGGAACGGTCCCTTTTGTTTTCAGTCGATACACAGTCCGTCAAAAATGAGGGTCCCGGTCGTCTCCATGATCTTCTTCATGTGTTCCGGGTCCGCTTCCTCTTCCACGGAGCTGACCACGATGTACTTGTAAAAGCCGAACAGGAGCGACGCCATGACGTTCACGTCCATCGCCCGAAAGACGCCTTTGTCCATGCCCTCCTGCAGAATGTCCCGGCAGAAGTTCACGGACCAGTCGTTGTACTCCTCAATGGGGTCCACCGTCGGGAACATCGGGAAAATGGACGGGTCGTTTTTCAGGAGCGCCATGGTGTCGTTGTGGGTCAGCAGGTAGGACGCGCCGGAGTGAAACGTGACCAGGAGCTTCTCCTTCGGGTCCTCGATACCGGCCGTTGCCTGCCGCACGTTTTCCTGCCACTGGTCAATGGCGTAGGCGATGCACTCCTCGTACAAACTCCGCTTGGAGTCCGTATAAGAGTACAGGTTCGCCGTACTCATGTCGAGGGCGCCGGCAATGTCTTCCAGCGTCGTCTTCTTATAGCCATAACGGGCGAACAGCGGAATGGCCGCCCGGTAAATGCTTTCGTTTTCCATGCGGGGTCTCAAAGGTCCACGCTCCTTTCGGTGTTCGCCCTATTATAGCACAAAACCCGCTTATTCCAATTCCCCGGTCTCCCAGGTGGCGGAGACGCCGTAGTCAAAGTAGATGACCTGGCCGCTCATGTAGTTGAACATCTTCGAACCGATGGCCACCAGAGGCCACCCCATCTGTTCCGAAGAAGCCCAGTAGCCGTCCCAGGAATCGAGGAACAGGGACTCGATGATCGCCAGTCCTTCTTCACCGTCCCCGGTGGGCGATGTGCCCTTCGCGAAGTCCTCCTTCAGCCCCGTATCTGTGTTGCCGGGGGCGATGAGGTTGAGGCGGATCTTGCGGTCGATGTACATCGGTTCATGGACCATCGCCTTGACATAGGTGTCCAGACACTGCTTGGAGAACACGTAGCCGCTGGCGATTTCCGCCGGGTGGGCCTCATACCATTCGATCGCCTCTTCATAGGTGGACGTCTCGATGACCTCCATACAGTTTTCAAAAGAGGTCTGCCAGTCGTATCCTCCGGCCGAGCCGATGATGTTGACGGAGCCTTCGTCCGCGACCCGGTCGATAGTCTTCTCAAGCAAGTATTTGTGCCCCAGGAAGTTGACCTTCTGGACGTCCATGGTATTACTGCCGTCTGAGTTCAGCGCAATGCCGTGGCACAGGAACAGCGCGTCGATGCGCTCCGGCAGTTCCTCCGCCAGCCGGTCGAGGTCTTCCTTGACGCCGAAGTCCGCGTAAAACTCCCCGGCCACCGGGAAGTCCAGTTCGCTGTGGCGGCCGTTCCGCCGGCAGATGGTGTAGACGTTCGCGCCGAGGTCCGCCAGCAGCTTCGCCGCGGCACGGCCCATGCCGGAGTACGCGCCGGAGACGACGACGGTCTGGCCTTCATAGCCAAATAATGTGTTAAGGTCCATGAAACTCGCTCCTTTCAATCCAGCTGTTCCACGAAGGTGTTCGCGGTCTGCGCGCCGTCGGCTAGGATGTCGACGCCGCTGATAAAGCCCGCGCCCGGAGACACCAGGAAGCCGATGAGTTCAGCGATCTCGTACGGGTGGCCCCAGCGACCGGCCGGAATAAGGTCCAGCTGGCAGTCCGCGGTGTCCGGTTCGAGGTCGATGAGCAGCTGGTGCATCGGGGTCAGGTAAGAGCCCGGCGAGACGGACAGGATGCGGGTGTTCTTCTCCGCGAATCGCGCAACGTTCTTCTGCGTGTAGTAGATGACGAAGCGCTTGATGATGGCATAGCAGGTGCCCGCGTAGGCGAAGTCGTCCCCCTGGAACGGCGCGACCAGTTCCAACAGTTTGTCATAGAAGTCGGGTTCGTTGCACTCGTCAAAGACATCGTACCACTCCTCCTGGGGCTCCAGCGTGTAGGCCGCGACAGAGCCGAAGTTCACCATGACGCCGCCGCCCGCCATGCGCGGGTAGAACGCTTCCGTCATGTACATGGTGCCAAGGCCGTTGATTTTCAGAACGTCCTCTGCCCCGGTGTTCGTGGGCGATACACCGGCTGTATGAATGACATTCCTGATGTCCCCGAGACCTGCGGCAAAATCAGCCAGTTTTTCGACATCCTCTTTGCTGGAAATGTCGACGACACAGGTATGTGCCGTGATGCCGAGTTCGCTCAGCTCTGCGGCCGCCTTAGTCAGCGCCTCCTCGGAGCGATCGGCCAGGACCAGGTCATACTCCGGGCCCAGTTTCTTCGCAATGGCGCGGCCCATGCCGCCGGCGCCGCCGGTAATGACAGTCAGTTGTTTCATAAAGCTCATTTCCTTTCTTAAAGGTGTATTTCTCCATCTTCATTGTACTGCCTGCAACACCGACGTCATACCCGACAGGCTGAAGGGAAAAAGAGGCCCCGACCCAACAGAAAAGCCGCTGAGCACCAGCTCAGCGGCTTTCTGTCTTTTGTTTACAGCAGTGCTGCCATACCGTCCACGTCCGGCATGTCGGCTATGTTCTTCGCGTAGTGCGCGTAGGTAATGGTCCCCTTTTTGTCCAGGACAAAGAGGGCGGGAAGCTGCTGTTCGTTCCCTTCATAGTCCCCGTGTTTGATGCCGGACAGCGTCGCTTTCGCGAACTTGCCGACAAAGCCCACCACGCCGGTGCCGGCCAGGGTCAGCATATTGGCAGCCGGCTTCACGCTGAGCGTGTTATAAATTTCCTGCTCTGTGTCGCAGATGATGTCGAATGGCAGTGTCGTGTCAGTGGACTCCAGGTCCGCGCGGACGTGTTCCGGGTCACTCTGCATGACGACGATCACCTGCCCGCCCTTCGCTGTGATCTTGCTGTACTGATCCGCCAGTTCTTTGATGTCATACCGGCAAATGGGGCAGCCGATGTACCGGTGCACCAGCAAAATCGTCTTGTCCGTCAGGGCGTCGTACAAGTCCAGATTCTCCGCGTAAGCGGTGCGGTATTTGAAATTCGGGACCTGCTGCCCGGCTTTCCACTGTTTCTGTTTCATTTCGTTCTCCTTTCATCATGAAGCGTCTTATTCCCACTTCATTATAAAGGACTTTTTCCTTTCGAAAAACAAACGAAATCTTGACAGTAGAACTGTGCCGGGACAGTTATTCGGCAAGGCGCTTCCGCATGCGGACGCAGTCGAAGACGCCGCTTCGGGTTACCGTGTCGTCCAACTGTTCGTACCCGCATTTTTCGTAAAACGGGACGACTTCGACCCGGCTGTCGATGAGGACCTCCCGGTACCCCAGTTCAGCGGCCCAGGCCTCCGCCTCTTCGAGGACTCTCCGGCCGAGCTGCCGGCCGCGGTATTCCGGCAGGACCACGACGCGGCCGAGGACAACAGACGCCGGACCTGCCTCGTAGAACCGGCAGGTGCCGACCGGGTAGCCGTCCTCCAGGGCGACGATGTATCGGGTCCCATCGCCGTCGTGCTCGTCGAATTCTTCCCGCAGGGAAATGTGGTACTGGCGGTTCATCCCCTGGATGCGCACCGAATAGGCGCCGGCCCGCTGCCACTCCTCTTCCGCGCGTAAAAACGTAACCTGTTCCATATCAGCCCAGCAGCCCTTCCAGCATGTTCAGCAGCCGGACGTCGTCCGCTTTGACTTTGATTTCCGAGTGGACGTTCTGGCCGTCCGGCTCCGGGTATTTCACATCAATGGAGATGACCGTGCCCTCCGGCACGCCCTTGCCCTTTACGTAGTTTAAGAACTTCGGGAACTCCGGGTGGTTTCGTTTGAAGGTGTCCCACGCCTGTTTGCCCTGGGACATGAGGTTCATGGCGCTTCCAATATTCATATAAGGGTTCCTTTCTTCGGCGATATACTAGTGCAACCATTATACCACAGCGAGCGTTGTCAAAAGAGTCCTCCCCATGACAACTCACAACCTGCTCAGCAGTCCGGCCAGCAGTTCTTTATCTTCCATCAACGATACTGCGAAGCACTTCTTGCCGGCGTCTTTCAAAGAGGCACCGTTTCCTCATGGGAACCTATATATTCAAATATCTGGTCCAGACGGGCATCCGTCCTTTTCTGGTACTCCAATTGCTTCAACTCCACACTACTGATCCGGTCAAACAGTACAGCATTGTTGGCGATGAACTTTCGCATTTCCACGAACGCCATCATAATTTGAATACTTGCTTCTATTGCTCGGTCTGAGTGTAATACAGAGGTAAGCATCGCAACGCCTTGTTCTGTATAAACATACGGACTATATTTCGCATACTGCCCCTGCTTCAATTCTAAGGTGCCAAATTGGCATCTTAGAATTTGGTAGTATTCTTCTCGCTCCAATTGAAAGCAAAAACTATCCGGGAACCTTTTCTGATTCCTTTTCATGGCCCTGTTTAGCGCACTAGTCTCAACCCCATACAGCTTCGCAAGGTCGCTGTCCAACATGACCTGCTTTCCACGCACGGTATAAACCATACTACGAATATCTTCTGCCGTCACCGAGCGCTCCACCGGCTCTTCCCGCTCCACGACCGTCATTTCTTCATTCATTTTCAACCCTCCCGAACACAAAACAAAAGGCAAGCCTTCCACCTCTTCTACGAGGTGAAAAGCTTGCCCATTTCTATCTCTATTATACCACACACAAAAGTGCTGTCAAACCGCGTCGTTATGCGAAAAACAGGCGAAATATAATTTCGCATTTCGGAGGGCGATGCACCCCTCAAACGTTGTCAAAAGAACCGTCCCTATGGCAACCCTCTTGAACCAGCTTTGCAAAATGTGGTTGCGGAGCATAAAACAAGAGAAAACCATGATACACTTAAACATGGAAATATTTACATGTTTTGTCATAAAAAGGTCAGCTCATGTAACTCCGCTTATCAACAAAAAAGGAGGCAACGTAATGTCAGAAACCAAAACCGCGGCTGAGCTTCTTCAGGAAAGAGATCGGCTTTTCAAAGATTTTTATTCCAACATCACCCCGGAACGAATGCCGGTGAATGCCTCACTGCAGAACCCGGCGGTTGCAGGGTACTGCGGACAGGACCTTATGACCTGGCATTACGATGCCAAAAGCCTTTTCCCCGCCTATGAAGAACTGGCGAACAAGGTCTATTCCGATACCTGTCCCTTTATGCCGCCGCTCGGCACCGCCCGCCCGGCGACCTTCTACCAGATCTTGAATTCCCAGTCCTTCATCATGGCGCCGAACGGACTGGTCCAGCACCCGGAAGTCGTCGGCATGTACGACACGGAATACCCTGAGCTCATCGAAAAAGGGTTCGATTTCCTTGTAGAAACAATCGTTCCCCGTCAGATGAAAAACCTGGACCCGTCTGACCCCATGAAAATGGCCTGGACCATTCACATGGCGCTCAACGAACGTTCCGCGGAACTGTCCGGCTATTTCCCGCTGTACGGTGCCTTGACCGCGAAGTTCGGTTACCATGTCGGCGGCAAAAAAGGCTCCGGAGGCTTTGCGGAAGCGCCCTTTGACTTCCTGGCCGACCAGCTGCGCAGTTTCTCCGGCATTTCGCTGGACGTGCGCCGCCACAGAAGCGAAATCAAGGAAGCCTGCGAAGTCCTGACCCCCATCATGTGGAAAATGGGACGTCCGGCATTTGTAGACTACCAGCAGAACGTTTTCTATCCGTTGCACATGCCCACGTTCATGCGTGAAAAAGACTTCGTGGAACTGTGGCTTCCGTCCTTCAAGAAAATCATCGATCAGGACATTGCCCATGGCATCCGTCCGTGGATCTTCCTCGAAGACGACTGGACCCGTTACCTTGACATCGTAGCCAGCGAGTTCCCGGCCGGCTGCGTCCTCTCTATCGACGAGGGTGACCCGCAGCTGTTCAAAGACAAGCTTGGCAAGAAATTCATTCTTGAGGGCATGTTCCCCATCCAGAACATGCGTGACTGCGACACGCCGGAGTTGCTGGACAGAGCCAAAGCCTTCCTGGATATCATGCTTCCGGGCAGCGGATACCTGTTCGGCTTCGACAAAGGCCCGCTCGTCGCAGGCGATATGGACATCGACAAGTATGCCGCCCTCATGGAGTTCGTCCGTGACTATTCCCATTACGACAACGCCGGAGAGCCTTTCGGTATTCCGCTGAAAGACGCCGGTGTTACAATCGACCCGTCCATGGATAACCCGATCCCCTCCAAATATCTGTTCAACTGGGACGACTACAAAGCCCAGTATCCGTTGGCACCGGAAGAATCCCGAGCCAAACTGGAGGCGGCCAATGACAAAGCGTTCTCCTGGTATATGAACCTGCTTGTATAACACTATGAAAAACCGCCCGGTACTCCGGGCGGTTTTTTATTGCGAATTATTTGATGGCGTCATAGTCCACAAAGATACGGACTAGCGGGCCGAGCGGGAACCGCAGCTGACGCAGCCGCGCATAGGCTTCGTTGTGGTTGAGGAAGTCGAGCGCTTTGCTGGTCGTGGTGACCGTCGGTTTCCAGCCGCCTTCCGGCGCGTTGCGATTGACCACATGGATCTCCGCCTTCTCACCGGTGCAGTCCGTGCCGTCGATTGTGTAGTCCGCGCAGACGTCCTGCGTACCGACGCCGTACCACCGCTCATCGACACAGCCGGGGCGGGTCGTGCCCTTGAAGAGCGCACCGACGGCGTCTCCTTTGAACGGGATGACCCAGTTCAGTTTGCCGTCTTTGAAGGCAAAGGTCATCTTATCGTTGATGCGGACGCTGACCCGAAGGACTTCCTGACGGCCGGCCATGAATTCCTTCACGGTATTCAGCGCGTCGATCTTATGCGTCGGGAACGGGAACAGGTGCTCGCCGCCTTTAATGGTGTCAAGGTAAACCATCGGCATTTCGGAAAGTTCGCCGGCCGCGACAGCAGCTTCATCCGCCGCTTTATAGGTCTCGTACGCACGTTTGGAGTAATCATAAGCCACGATGTGGTCTGCCGTGCCGCAGCAGATGAGAACCGGGCCGCGATATTTTTCAATGAGCGGATACGGGTCCATTTCCAGAACATCCGTCACATACTGTTTGCCAAGGATGATCGGTCCGCAGAACAGACGGTCCGGGACATTCTTCGGGTCAAACTTCGCCATGATCATGGAACCTTTACGGGCGTCGTCCGGAATGGAGAGCGCCGGGTAGAACAGAACCAGCTTCTTAACAAAATCTTTACCGAGTTCCGCGGCGACCAGAGCCGAAACAAAACCGCCCTGGGAACAGCCCATCAGGTTGAAGTTGTCCATGTCGGTGTAAGGCTGTTTCGAGACATAGTCGATGACCGCCTTCAGGTCCCTGACCTCGGTCAGGACTGACATGTCCGTCGTTTTGCCGTCGGACTGGCTGATGGAGCCGCCGCCGTTGAAGTCATAGCAGAACGCGGCATACCCCATGCGGGCGAACATAATGGCATACTGTACCGTCGTGATCCGGTTCATCATGAACTCATGGCTAACCACAATGGTCGGAAACGGACCATTGCCTTTCGGCCGGAACATGGAGCCGTGCATCGTCAGGCCTTCACGGTCGACCGCAAACTCTTCGTGGACAATGTTCAACAGTTTCATTTCAGTCACCTTTCTTTATCATTTCAATCGCAAGTTTCCTCAGCTCTTCGGTACGAACTTTCCCCGTCGAAGTCCTGGGAATCTCTTTTACTTCCAGAATGTATTTCGGCACTTTGTAATAGGCCAGCGATGTGCTGAGCACCTCGCGCAGAGCTTCCTCCGAAAATCCTTTTTCGGAAGGAACCACACACAGAGCGACTTCCTCGCCATAGTGCCGGTCCGGGACGCCGACCGCCTTGCAGGAGTCGACCAGGTCATTTCCGCGCAGCACCGCTTCGATTTCCAGCGGGCTGATGTTTTCTCCCCCGCGAATGACCAGTTCTTTCATCCGGCCGGTCAGGACCAGATTCCCGGCATCGTTTTCATAAGCCATATCTCCCGTGTGCAGCCAGCCGTCTTCCGTAATGGCGGCAGAAGTGCTTACAGGGTCATTATAATACCCCTGCATGACGTTGTAACCCCGGATCATGATTTCTCCGGGCTCGCCTTTCTTTACGGAGTCTGTCGTGCCGGGTGTCACGATCCGGTATTCCATATGGTCCATCACGTGCCCGACCGTTGTTGCGCGCTCCTCCAGAGGGTCATCGTAGAACGACGTGGTAATGCCGGAGGTCGCCTCCGTCTGCCCCAGACTGGACAGCAGCCGGAAGCCGAAGCGCTGTTCGATCTCTTCAAACAGATCTTTCGGGCAAAGGCTGCCGCCGATGAAGCCGATGCGCAGCGACGACAAGTCACGCTCATTAAAGTCCTCCCGGCGCAGCATGGCGTCGAACAGGGAGGGTACCGTGCTGAAGACCGTGCAGCGCTCCCGCTCGATCACGTCCAGAAGATCGCCGGTCCGCCGAGATGCCGGAAGGCAAAGACAAGCCCCGCTGAACAGCGTTGCCATCACGTTGACGGAGAGGCTGAAGCAGTGAAAGACCGGCATGGCGACCGTCACACGGTCCTGCTCGGTATAGGAAAGGTCCCTCGCCTGCTGCAAGCCTTCGTTCGCGCGGCTGTACTGGGTGTCCATGACCGCTTTGGGCAGGCTGGTCGTCCCGCTCGTGAAGAGAATGAACGACCCGTCGTCCGGCGTCACAGAAGCACGCAGTTCAGACAGAAGTTCATCGCCCAGTTCTTCGGGCGATATGCTCTCGAAGGTACGGTACCCGCGCGCGTCTTTGTCGAGCCCCATGTAAAGGACTTCCCGCAGACCGCGGATGCCTTCCCGGAACCCGTAGCAGGATTCCCGGAAGTCAACGTCCTTGTAACCGTCTCCAATGAGCAGGAGTTCCACGTCGGTCCGCCCCACCAGCTCCCGCAGTTCCGTCCGTTTCAAACTGGTGTTGAACAGAACGGAGACCGCGCCGATGCGGTTCAGGGCAAACATGGCAAAGATCGTATTCGGTTGTGCTTCACAAAGGATGCCGACGTGCGTGCCGTGGCGCACACCCAGGGAAAGGAGGCGCTTGGCTGTTTTGTCGATCTCCGCATCCAGTTCCGAATACGTCCAGGCCCTGTCCTCAAAGGTCAGGGCCGGACGGTCCGGAAACGACTGTACACTTTTGGAGAATTCAGCATCCACAGTCGTTTGTATCAAGGGAAGCATGCCAATATCACTTCATTTCTTTGAGTGCAGTTACCATTTGCGGGACGACACTGAACAGGTCGCCGACGATGGCATAATCCGCGCCTTCGAAAATAGGAGCGTCGCTGTTCGTGTTGACCGCGATAATGTATTCCGAGTCCTGCATACCGGCTTTGTGCTGGATGGCGCCGGAAATGCCGAGGGCCACGTAAATGCGCGGACGGACCGTCTTGCCGGTCTGACCGACCTGACGGTCTGCCGGGAGCCAGCCGCTGTCGATGACCGCGCGGGACGCGCCGACGACACCGTTGCCGAAGGCTTCCGCCAGTTCGTTCGCCAGGGCAATACCCTTTTCCACGTCCTTGCTGATGCCGTAGCCGACGGAAACGATAACTTCCGCGCCCAGCAGGTCGACCATCTCTTTCGTTTCGCGGACGACTTCGAGGACCTTCGTGTGCAGGTCGCTCTCCGCCAGCGAGACCGGAAGGGACTCGACGACACAGGCGGCCGCTTTCGCTTCATCGAAAGGCGCGCACTCCATGACGCCGGGGCGGACCGTGGACATCTGCGGGCGGAACCGCGGGCAGATGATGGTGGCCATCAGGTGGCCGCCAAAGGCGGGGCGGGTCATCTTGAGGCCCTTGTCTTCCATATTCCACTTACCTTTAGACGTGTCGATGGTGGAAGTCGTATTCAAGAATTCAATGTATTTCGCGGTGTCAATGTCCAGGTGCGTGACATCCGCGGTAAGCCCGGTGTGCAGACGGGCCGCGCAGCGGGGACCCAGGTCCCGGCCGATGTTCGTAGCGCCAATGAGCACGATCTCCGGTTTCAGTTCCTGCACGGCGTCGCACAGGACTTTGGTATAAGCGTCTGTGGTATAGGGGTCCAGCAGAGGCGATTCACAGGTATACACCTTGTCAGCGCCATAGCCGCCAAGCTCTTTGGCAAGACCCTTCACATCGCTGCCGAGCAGCAGGCCCCAGAGTTCGACCCCAAGGTCGTCCGCCAGTTTGCGGCCCTCGGACAGCAGTTCAAAGCTGGTGGGGTTTACTTTTCCGTCGCGCTGTTCGCAGAAGACCATCACGCCGTGGAATGCCCCAATCTCTTTGCAATCGTAGTTAGACATGTCGGTCCCTCCTTAAACAATATGCTTCTCGACGAGTTCGGAGACCATGCCCCGGATGCCGTCGGCGGTAGCTTCTACGCGAACGCCCTCGCCCTTGAGAGGCGGAGAGAACGATTTGTACACGTTGGTCGGCGATCCTTTGAGACCGATAGTGTCGAGTTCGATCAGCGGCTCGTCCTTCAGGGTCTCGAAATCGAAGATGGTCAGCGGTTTCCGGTCGAATTCCAGAACGCCGCGGACGGTTTTATATCTCGGTTTGTTGAGTTCCTTGATGCAGGTCAGAAGACACGGAGTCTCCACTTCAATGTTCATATAGCCGTCTTCCAGCATGCGCTTGACCGTCAGAGTCTTGCCGTTCTGCTGAATATCCGCCGCGTAGGAGACCTGCGGCAGGCCGAGTTTTTCGGCGATCTGCGGGCCCACCTGAGCGGTGTCGCCGTCAATCGCCTGACGGCCGCAGAGCACGACGTCTTCTTCCTCAAGACCGATATGTGCGATGGCGCCGGCCAGAATCTGAGAGGTCGCAAAGGTGTCGGAGCCGCCGAACTCACGGCCGGAAACGAGGACCGCTTCGTCCGCGCCCATCGCCAGCAGCTCGTGGAGCATGCCTTTTGCGGGAGGCGGGCCCATGGAAACGACAATGACTTTCGCGTCCGGGTTGTTGTCTTTCAAAGCAAGAGCCGCTTCGACCGCATTGAGGTCGTCCGGGTTCGTAATGGTCGCCATTTTGGACCGGTCCATGGTCCCGTCTTCTTTGACGGCGACTTTGCCGGAGGTGTTGGGAACCTGTTTGACACAAACGATATATTTCATGACGTGTTCCCTCCTTATCGTAAGATGTTGCCCGAAATGACCATCTGCTGGACCTGAGACGTGCCTTCGTAGATCGTCATGATGCGGGCATCGCGGTAGAACCGCTCGACTTTGTATTCACTGATGTAACCGTAACCGCCGAAGATCTGGACCGCTTTATAAGCGACGCGGTTCGCCATTTCGGAGGCGAAGTACTTCGCCATGGCGCAGAGTTTGGAAGCCTCCGGGTCACCGGCGTCTTTCTTCTGCGCAGTAGAGTAAACGAACTCACGAGCGACTTCGATTTCCGTTGCCATGTCGGCCAGCATGAAGCTGATGGCCTGGAAGTCCTTGATGGGGCGGCCGAACTGTTTGCGGTCTTTGGAGTACTGCAGGGCTTCCTCATAAGCGCCCTGCGCCAGACCGAGTGACTGTGCTGCAACGCCGAGGCGGCCCCCGTCCAGCGTCTGCATAGCCGTTTTGAAGCCTTTGTCTTTCGGGCCAAGCAGGTCGGACTTATGGACACGGACGTCTTCCATGATGAGGTCACAGGTCGGGTACCCTTTGATACCCATCTTGGACTCCGGTTTGCCAAGTGAGACGCCGGGCAGCTTGAAGTCCACAATGAACATCGAAATGCCGCGGGAACCGCGCTGGGTCGGGTCGGTCTTGGCATAGACGACGCCGTAGTCCGCAACCGGAGCGCCGGAGACGAAGGTTTTACGGCCGTTCAGAATGTAATAGTCGCCATCTTCCACGGCGGTCGTGGTCGTGCCGCCGGCGTCGGAGCCCGCACCGGGTTCCGTCAGACAGAAGACCATGATCTTCTCGCCCTTCGCGACCGGAGTCAGGTATTTCTGCTTCTGTTCTTCGGTACCGCAGAAGAGCAGCGGGCCGGAGCCGAGGGAGTTGGAGGTGTTGGCGTACAGAGAGAGTACGGGAGAAACGCGCGCAAACTCTTCGATCATCAGGACGTAATCCAGTGAATCGCCGCCCTGACCGCCGTATTCGACCGGGGCTTTGACGCCGCAGAAACCGTATTTGGCCATTTCGTGGAAAATATCCCAGTCGAATTCGCCGGTCTCTTCCAGACGGTCAAGGAGTTCATCGGTGAACTCGGTCTCCGCGAATTCCCGGTACAGGTTGCGGAGCATGGTTTGTTTTTCGTTGAGTATCATAAGAACTCTCCTCCTTTATTCCGCTTCAAAACAGGCGGAAAGACCGCCCCAGTTCTCTTCAAATAAGCCGGCGTCCATGGTCTTCAGGTCCTCGGCAATGGCCGGGGTGAAGCCCATCTTGTCCAGAACATCTTTCTGCAGGTCGATGCCGGGGGCCACTTCGATCAGCGTCATCTTCTTGTCGATGAGTTTAAAGACGGCGCGCTCCGTAATGTAGAACACTTCCTGGGTGTCCGGCGAGAACTGTCCGGAGAAGGTGATCTGTCCGACCTTCTCGACGAACTTCTGGATGTCGCCCTCTTCGAGGATCTTCAGTTCGCCGTTTCCGACTTCCAGTTTCGCGTGGCCCATAAATGTACCGGCGAAAATAACTTTCTTGGTGGCGCTGGTAATGTCGATGAATCCGCCGGGGCCCGTCAGGCGTTTGCCCATGCGGGAGACGTTGTTGTTACCGTCGGCGTCGACTTCGCCAATGCCGAGGACCGTGACGTCCAAACCGCCGCCTGAGATGAGGTCGAACATGTCGTTCGGCGTCATAATGGCCTGCGGGTTGTAAGCGCTGCCGAAACTCGGAAGAGCGGACGGCACCCCGCCGACCATACCGGACTCGGTGCTCATGGTGACCTCGTCAATGAGGCCTTCTTCGGCAACGACTTTGGAAACGTCCGCCGGCATGCCGACGCCGAGGTTGATGAGGTCGCCGGGTTTCAGTTCCATGGCGCAGCGTCTGCAGACGACTTTGCGCTCATCGAACGGAATGGGTTTGATCTCGTCCAGCGGGATCTTGATCTGCCCGGAGAACGAAGGCTCCCAGTAGTCGCCTTCCGCCTGCCAGCAGGACATGGGGTCTCTGGCCTTGACAACGTAGTCGACCAGGACGCCCGGGATCTTGATGTCTTTCGGGTTCAGGGTCTCGCGTTTCGCGAGGTATTCGACCTGAACAATGACGATGCCGCCGGTATTCTTCGTGGCTTCCGCCACGGAAAGGCCTTCGTTGATGACGGACTCATGCGCGAAGGAGATGTTGCCGTCTTCGTCGGCGATGGTCCCGCGCAGAATGGCAACGTCGATCGGAAAGCCCGGGTAGAACAGGTACTCTTCCCCGTTGAATTCGACGACTTTGACAAGTTCATCCTTGGCAGAAGCGTTCATGCGGCCGCCTTCGACACGCGGGTCGACGAACGTACCAAGACCGGTCTTCGTAATGAGGCCCGGACGGCCTGCCGCGATTTCCCGCCACAGGTTGATGATGACGCCCTGCGGAAGGCAATAGCTTTCAAGTTGTTCGGCACGCGCCTGGTCACACAAAGTGAATGCGGAACCGATGTGCGCGCTGGTCCACTTGGAAATGAGTCCGGGGCCTGCTTCGCCAAAGCGGGTGGCGCCGCGGACGCCGTGTTCCTTGTCGGGTTCGTCCCGTTTGACACGGTCCCAGCCGATGAAGCTGTTTCCAACGCCCCAGTCGCCCAAGGCGCTTGCCTGCTTCAGGCTCAGTCCTGCCGGATGTCCGGTTTCTTTATAGTTGTCGCGAATGGCGCAGGCAATTTCCTCTGCCCAGCCGGACAGACCCATACCCGCGACCGCCAGAGTCGCCCCATCCGGAATGAGCCCGGCCGCTTCCTTCGCACTGATGAATTTCGCCATAGTAGAGCCTCCTTAAACACGGCTAACAAAATATGTAAACGTTGACATATTCGGGTTTTGGAGAAGGCCGAACATTGCTTTCGGCCTTCTGTCTGGTTTTCTTTTATACCAGAGAATCCAGATATTTCGCGGTCTCCTTCTTACAGCGGACTCTTCCGCGAAGGAACAGCCCATGGCCGCCGTGGATCTCAACGAGCGTGGCGTCCGGATAGAGTCCCGCGGCTTTGCGGGAGTAATCGATCTTGACGAGGCTGTCTTCGATCCCGTGAATGATCCACACCGGTTTTTTGAACCGGCAGATCTCTTTATACGGGTCCAGCTTCTGCGCGTCTTCCGCGTAGGGGCGGCCCAGTTTGACGTTGACCGCGTAATAGGTCTCCGGGATGTTTTCCGGGTCGATATGCGCCGTGATCATGACGCCGCGGCGGGCATCGTCCGGGATACAAAGCGCCGGATAATAGAGGATGAGCCGTTCGACCTTCTCCTCGATCTCCGGAGCGGCCAGCGCAGAGACCATGCCGCCCTGGCTGTAACCGGAAAGAATCAGGTGCTCCTTGTCCACGAAATCCTGCGAAAGCACGTAGTCCACCAGATTCAGGAGATCCTGCTTTTCCGTCAGGATGCTCATTTTCGTCGTATCGCCGCCCGACATGCCGTTGCCGGCACCCGGGAAGTCATACATAAAGACACAATACCCTTTGCTCACGAAGACCTTCGCGTACGAATAGGACAGAGCCATGTTCGCGCCGAAGCCGTGGCTCAGGATGACCGTTTTATAAGGAGCTTTTCCCTCCGGTTTCATGATGAAGCCGCGCAGTTTGTTCCCCTGCGATTTGATGCTGAAATATTTCATACTGGACCCCCTTTTTCGTTTTCAATTCTTCTTGATATTTTTTTGTCAGACTTTTCTGCTTCTATTGTACGCCCGGGAAACGAGGCGATTCAATTGGCAATTGTGTAAATGTTTACATGTTTGCTTTGTCACATTTGCCGAAACAATATGTTGCATACCGGTTTTGGTTGCGAGTGTTAACCGGAGCATGCTATACTGCAAAAAAGATCTGTTATCAACGAAAGGACGTTCCATTTTGAGGAATTTGAAATATGCCATCCTGGGTCTTGTGAACCGCGAGCCCATGACCGGTTACGACATCAAAAAAGCATTTGACTCCCGCGGCCTTACCAACTTCTGGCACGCGGAGCACAGCCAGATCTATCCGGAAATGAAGAAGCTGGTCGCAGAAGGCCTCGTCGAGTACGAGACCGTCATCCGCGGGGAAAAGCTGGAGACCAAACTCTATCGCATTACCGAAGCCGGCAAGAAAGACTTCCACGACTGGCTGCGGGACGACGTAGAGATCGAACGCACGTATAAAGACGTCTTCCGCCTGCGCACGTTCTTCAACGACAGCATGGAAAAGGAAGAATATCTGAAGCTCCTGCGCTCCCAGCTTATCCAGCACACACAGAAGCGGGACATGCTGAAGTTCTACATTGACTCCGACTTCAAAAACCTCCCCCACTTCAACACAAAGCAGATGGGCGATTATCTGGTCCTGGACGGTGCCGTCCGCCGGGAAGCCACCTATGTTGAATGGCTGGAACACTGCATCGACGTCTTCGAGCATTGGGAACCGGGCGATGAAGTCCCTCCCATTTACTAAACTTGCATACACAAAAAGCTGCTGAGCACCCTGCTCAGCGGCTTTTATTTTACTCAAACGTTGTCAAAAGAACCGTCCCGCGTCAACTCAGCAGCTTGATATCCGGGGAATCGTTCAAACTGCCAAGCGTCAGCAATTGTTGGACAGCCACTTCACGCAGGCGGATAAGCCGTTCGTTTTGCGGCATATCCTGCGCGATCAAGATCGCATTGTAACTTTCAAGATTTGACAAAACCAGCAACTGCGCAATCGTAGCTTCGTCTCGCATATTTCCCTGTTTGTTTGGGTTAAGACGCCTCCATTCCTGGGCCGTTTGACCAAACAAGGCAACATTTAAAAGATCTGCTTCATCTGCATATGTCATCGCCTTTTGCTCTGCACTTAGTTCCGGTGGGCTCAAATGCTCTTTGATGGCATCCGTATGGATCCTATAATTCAGTTTCGACAGTTCGCGATTCAAGTTCCAGTTCAAAGACAGCCGACTGTTCTCATCTGTTTTTAACCGGCGATAATCGTTCATGATATAAAGTTGAAATTCCGGTGAGATCCAGGTGGCGAAGGACATCGCAATATCGCTATGAGCATAGGTTCCCCCGTAGCGACCGGCCTTGGAAACGATGCCGATAGCATTTGTTGCTTCGATCCATTTCGTTGGAGTCATCACAAAACGATTCAACCCTGCCTCATCTCTAACCGCCTCGAATTGCACACGGTTAAAATCGGGATTATGTAATGTCTCCCATACTGCCAGCAACTCAATTGTGTTCCGATTTCTCATCCAGTTTTGGATAACAAATCTGGGGTCATCACTGTTTCTATACTTCGCAATATCCGTCAGCGAAATGAACTCGTTCTCAAAATCCGAGGTGTACAGTCGGATGTCGACCCCCTTCGCATGGATGGTCTCTTTGATTGTTTTTGCCACTTGTAATTCCCTCCTATCTCATATAAACAAAAGGCAAGCCTTCCACCTCTTCTACGAGGTGAAAAGCTTGCCCATTTCTACTTCTATTATACCACACGCAAAAGTGCTGTCAAACCGCGTCGTTATGCGGTAAAATGCGAATTTTACTTTCGTATTTTTGCGGCGATTTATTATACATCCTTCAAGTTCCCCGGCGTCAGCGGACGGACGCCGGACTCGATTTCTTTAATAATGCGGGTCAGGGAGTCATTGACCGGGGTCGGCACACCGAGCGCGCGGCCCTGCGCCGACAGGTAGCCGTTCATAATGTCGACTTCCGTCGGTTTTCCCTTTTCCAGAGACTGTAAAGTCGACGGACGAACGTCCCCGGAGGCGATGGACAGCGCCAGCTGCAGAAACCGTCCCCAAAGCTTCCGGCCGAGCCGGCCGCTCCGCGCCATGAGCTGGAACTTCGGCATAATGTTGAACCGGGGCACGGTAATGTTCATCGCCTCAGCGACGGCAACGCCCTCTGAGATAATGCCCAGGACCACGGACCGCGCTTTGCGGGTCTTCATGCTCTGCCCGACCGGGCCGGCCGTGACAGCGGCCATGGCGTTGATGATGCAGTTGAAAATGAGTTTGGCGAACAGTTTGCCCTCAATGTCCTCCGTTATGGACGTCTTCACGCAGCCGTCCAGCAGCGCGCGTAAAGGTTCGAGTTTGGGAGACGTCAGCCCGTTCCGCATGCCGATGACCAGTTCCGCGCCCGCCGTCACCTCGACCAGGTTCGCCTCCAGCTGGGTGGCGCCGAAGCCGATCATGACACCGACCGTGCGTGCCTCGCCCACCACCTCCGACAAAAGGTCCAGGCACAAGCCGTTCTGCAGGGACGCGACCAGCGAGTCCTCCGCTAAGTACGGCAGCAGTTCCCGCGCGGCGTCCGGCATCTGCTGGTATTTCGTGGCGATGAGCGCAATGTCAAAAACGCCCTCCAGTTCCTCCGCGGAACTCACGGCCTTCAGCTTCTGACAGTGGTCGCCGTACACACCGGTAATGCGAAAGCCCTCCTCACGGAACAGCCGGGCCTTCTCCTCTCCGTGCGCGACGACCGTCAGGTTCGCGCCCTGCTCCGCCATCAGCACCGCGAGCGTGCCGCCAATGCTGCCCGCTCCGTACAAAATGACTCTCACGTGCACCGCCTCCTTCTACGCACCATTGTAACACAAAAGCCGCTGAGCACATTGCTCGGCGGCTTCATTTATTCTATATTCTCAATGATTGGCATGGCAGCTGCGTGCCAGACGCGGATTGCATAATCCGCGATTTGTTCCTTCGTCCAGCGGGGGTTCTCAGCCGTCAAGTAGTGGTACATGACGTCGCAGATCGCCTCCGCAAAGAAACGGGCACCGAATTCCAGAAACTCCAGCTCACCATGAGCATCCATGTTACTCGTGATCTTGCGGAAACTGTCCGGAATCACAAAGATGCCATGGTCTTTAAAGCCCATCTGCTTCATTTCGTCCAGACCGAAGAACTCGATGACGGCAAGATATATTGCTCCATGCTTGGCTACGTAGTCCACAAAGAAGCGGATGGACTCCTCAGGATGGGTGACATAGTCCGAATTCTTCGCGATGGTCTCCCCCGCTTTATGAAAAGCCCACATAATAAGATCTTCGGTATCCTTGAAGTGATAATAAAATGTTTTACGGTTCACACCGGCTTTTTCGCAAAGTTCCGTCACCGTCACTTTGCGTGCCGGTTTGCCTGTACTTTGCAACAAGTCTTCCATAGCATCCACCAAAAGGCTTTTTGTTTTCTCCTGCAATGCAGTTCCAGCCATATTCTCCACCTCACTTTTCTAACCAAAACATACCACAAAACTATACGAGCTGTCCAAAAAACACCCACTTTTTTGATTATTAGCCATTTACAGAAACGGCCAAATTTCAAATAATGAAATTGGAAGAACTGGTGCGGACTCACCGTTCTTTGAGAGTATTTTGAAAATTGAATAAGGAGGAGAATTATGTCAGCATTGAACCTGCCGACCTTTTACCTGATTTGTGACATCATTTCAGGACTTTGCTGGTCTGCTGCATATGTGATGATCATCCATCGCGGTCACCTCGACAAAGCGCATGGCATGCCGCTTTGGGCACTGGCGCTGAACTTCGCTTGGGAATTCAACTATTCCTTCATTACGCCCTGCCCGTTCCCGCAACGCGCCATCAACATTGTCTGGTGCCTGCTCGACTGTGTCATCCTGTACCACTTCTTCAAGTACTGCAAAGTGGACTATCCGACCCTGTCTAAGAAGACTATGTATCCGCTGGTCATTTCCGCATTTGTCCTCTGCTGGCTGATCGTGGTCATGTGCCAGTATGAATTCTGGCCCTATGCACCAGACAACTATCCGCTTGGTATGGGCCGCGCCTACTCTGCCTGGGGTATGGACCTCTCTATGTCCATTCTGTTTATGTACTTCATTATTCGCCGTGATAACATGGCGGGACAGAGCATCTGGATTGCCATTGCCATGTGGATCGGCAACATCTTCGCCGCCATCCCGTTCATCTACTATCAGGGCAAGGACGTCCCCGGCGTCATGGAACTCGGGTACTACTTCCCGCTGATTTTCGTCTTCGCGCTGTCCTTCAACTTTGTCTATGTCTGCCAGTGCTACTGGTACAGCAAGAGAGACGGCATCAATCCGTGGACACGCTGGTAAGCGATTCATCCTTTTCTCAATAACAAATAGTGAAAGCCGTTGAGCACCCCGCTCAGCGGCTTCAATCATATTCCTCATAATCATCATAGTCTTCCCAGTCCCCGTCAAAGTCATCCTCATCCGGTTCATTCTGGTAAACCTTCGCGGACGTGCGGTAGGTGTACCGCGATGTGTACTGCGTCGTCGAAGACGTTGTGTATGTTGTCCTATAGGTCGATGCAGTCGTGTAGGAC